>JAESFU010000049.1_pt1 | contig 287761 bp, 242 predicted proteins | sample 9269461 | NCBI WGS metagenome assembly JAESFU01 (sample SAMN14502556, study PRJNA617107) | algae metagenome | isolation source: Stenomitos rutilans HA7619-LM2 and co-occurring heterotrophs from cave walls | place: USA: Waikapalae cave, Hawaii | collected 2009-07-28 | reverse complement strand
CCTGCTGCGTTTCGAGGGCGTGAAGGAGCTGGCGGCGATCTGTTCGCCGGCCTTCAGCGGCGATCCCAAGGTGCCAGCCTATGGTGGCGGCCGGCTGCCGCTCTCGACGTTCCTCGCCGATCGCGTGCGCGGCATCCTGCAGGATCCGCTGAAGCATCCGAAGCTGCCGGCCGAGGTGCAGGAGTGGCTGCGCATCCAGGTCTTCCGCTCGATGCTGCCGCCGGCCGACAAGCTGCTGGTCGAGGGCTTCCCGCGCGGCGGCAAGCAGTTCCTGGTGGCCTATTGCTTCGAGGGCCGCAACGCCCACCAGACTCTCGGCATGCTGCTGACGCGGCGCATGGAACGCATGGGTCTGCGGCCGTTGGGCTTCGTGGCCACCGACTATGTGCTGGGCCTCTGGGGATTGCGGCCGGCCTCGCCGAAGCAGCTCGAGGAGCTGTTCGACGAGGACATGCTGGGCGACGATCTCGAAGCGTGGATGGATGAGTCGAGCATGCTGCGGCGCTCGTTCCGCAACGTCGCGGTGATCGCCGGCCTGATCGAGCGCCGCTTCCCCGGCGAGGAAAAGTCGCGCCGCCAGGTCACGTTCAGCTCCGACCTGATCTACGACACGCTGCGCCAGCACGAGCCCGGCCACATCCTGCTGCGCGCCACGCGCCAGGACGCCGCCTGGCAGCTCGCGGACCTGAAGAGGCTGGGTGATCTCCTGAGGCGCGCCAAGGGCCGCATCGTCTACCGCCGCCTCGACCGCATCTCGCCGCTCGCCGTGCCGGTGCTGCTCGAGATCGGCCGGGAACGCATCCTCGACGGCACCGCCGAGGACGAGCTTTTGGACATCGCCGCCCAGGAACTGATCGACGAGGCGACGCGGCTCTGACGGCGCTCAGGGCTCGGCCAGTTTCCGGTACTTCACTTCGAGGCGCGTCAGGACGGCGAGGTTGCGCGTGGCTTCAGCGCCGGCCCAGCGGCGGTTGACGGCACTGGCCTCGCGCACCCGTTCGAGGGTCCGGCGGTAGGTTTCGATCCAGGTGGTGCTGTCATTGGCCTGCACGCCCTCGCGCATCGCCTGGCTCAGCGTCTTGTCGATGTTGATCATGCGACAGGTGTAGCCGTAGGCCGCGAGCTTGAGATCGGAGGAGGCGATCCAGGCTTCGAGCGTGCTCGGCACGTAATGCGGACAGTCTTCCAGTGCCTGGGCGGCGGCGGGCGCCGCGAACGTCAGGGTAAGGAGGAAAACAAGAAGTGTACGCAAGGAGAGCGGCAGCCAGCGTCAGTGAAAGTCCCGACTATGGATGCGAATCTTAGGGCGGTCGAGGACGATGCGGCTGCGGTCGTAATTCGGCTTATTGACCGGCTTTGCAGGAGCATTCCGGCTCGAACGATGGCGCGTGGCATTGGCCTCCGCGACCTTCATCCGGCGGTCGCCGGGGTCAGTGCGGACTTCGTCGCCACGGCCATTGGTCAGGTGGAACAGGTCGAGTTCGGAGATGGAATCGAGTTCGGCTGACAGGTCCCACACCTCGTCGGCGACGAGGTGAATCACCTTGTAATCTTCCTCGCCTTCACACTGGATTTTTCCCCGCACCCCCATCAGCCGGGCACCCATCACGATGCGGCGATGCGCTTCGAACACCTTGGGCCAGACCACGAGGTTGGCGATGCCGAACTCGTCTTCCAGGGTGACGAACACCACGCCCGAGGCGGTGCCTGGCCGCTGACGTACCAGCACCAGGCCGGCCAGATCGAGAGGGTCGCCATTCTTCGATGTCTTCAGTACCTCCGTACTGGACATGCCGCGCTGCGCGAGGGTTACTCGCAGCAGCTCCATCGGATGCGACCGCAACGACATCGAGAAGCTGCTGTAGTCGTCCACAACCTGCTCGCCGAGCGTCAAAGCGGGCAGGGTGACGGGAGGCTCGAGGTCTCGCCCTTGCGGCTGCGTATCGAGCAGCGGCAACTGCCCGTCGGAGAAACCACGCACGGCCCACAACACGTCGCGACGCGTGAGGCCCAAGGAGGCGAAAGCGTCGGCGCGAGCCAGCGCCACGATCTGCCGCTTGGTGAGACCGCTACGTCGCCACAGGTCGGCAGGCTCGAGATAGGGTTTGTCGCCGCGTCGTTCGACCATCCTGTTGGCGGCATCTTCTGAAAGACCTGCTACTTGACGCAAGCCGAGGCGCAGTGCGCAGCGATTGTTCTTGCCCGGCTCCAGGGTGCAATCCCGATCGCTGGCATTGATGTCGGGCGGCCGCACTTCGACGCCGTGATCCTTTGCGTCACGCACGAGTTGGGCCGGCGCATAGAAACCCATCGGCTGGGAGTTGAGCAGGGCTGCGGCAAAGACTTCAGGATAGTAATGTTTCACGTACGACGAGACATAGACCAGAATCGCGAAGCTCGCGGCGTGGCTTTCGGGAAAGCCGTATTCGCCGAACCCTTCGATCTGCTTGAAGCAGCGTTCGGCAAAATCCTTTTCGTAGCCGTTCTCCTCCATGCCTTTGATGAAGGGCTCCTTGAATTTGTAGATGGTGCCATTGTGCCGAAATGTCGCCATGGCTCGGCGTAGTCCATCTGCTTTCTCCGCAGAGAAACCTGCTCCGACCATGGCGATCTGCATCGCCTGCTCCTGGAACAGCGGGACTCCCAGCGTTCGTTTGAGAACCGCCTTGAGTTCGTCTTTGGGGTAGATGACGGCGTCGGGATTGGCGCGGTTTTTCAGGTAGGGATGCACCATGCCGCCCTGGATGGGCCCCGGCCGCACGATCGCCACTTCAACGACGAGATCGTAGTACTTCCGAGGCTGCAATCGCGGCAGCATCGACATCTGTGCCCGGCTCTCGACCTGAAAGACGCCGACCGAATCGGCGCGGCAGAGCATCTCGTAGACCTTTGGATCTATCGGTCGCATGTTGAGCGACAGCTTTTCGTCGAAATGCTTGTCAATCAGCGCGAAGCTCTTGCGCAGCGCCGTCAGCATACCGAGCGCCAACACATCGACCTTGTAGATGTTCAGGACGTCGAGATCGTCTTTGTCCCATTCGACGACCGTGCGCTTCTCCATTGCCGCGTTCTGGATCGGTATCAGCTCATCGAGTCGATCCTCGGTCAGCACGAAACCGCCGACATGCTGGGAAAGATGACGCGGAAAACCGCACAGTGCTGAAGACAATTCGAGCGCCAGCATTATGCGGGAGTCCATCGGATCGAGGCCGGCTTCCTGCACATGCTCGATCTTTACACCGCTCGATCCCATGCCCCAGACCGTGTCGGCCATCACGCCGACCGTGTCGGGCGAAAGTCCGAGCGCCTTGCCGACCTCACGGATGGCACTGCGACTCCGGAAGGAAATCACAGTTGCGGCCAGGGCTGCCCGGGTGCGGCCCTTCTCCTCGTAGATCCATTGGATGATCTCTTCGCGGCGCTCGTGCTCGAAATCGACGTCGATGTCGGGCGGCTCGTCACGAGAATTGGAGAGAAATCGCTCGAACAGAACGTCCGTTTCTTTGGGATTCACAGAAGTGATGCCCAGACAGTAACAAACAGCGGAATTGGCAGCCGATCCGCGGCCCTGACAGAGAATGCCGAGCTTGCGAGCCTGCATCACGATCTCGTGGACCGTCAGGAAGTAAGGCGCGATCTTCTTGAGATCGATGAGCGCGAATTCCTTTCGGATCGTGCCCTTCACTTCCTTTGGAACGCCGTCCGGATAGCGCCAGTCCGCTCCCTCCCAGGTCAGACGCTTGAGTTTGTCCATGGGGGCTTCACCCCCTTCGTAAACAACCGGATACTGGTAGGTGAGATGCCGCAAGGAGAAGCTGCAGCGGTTCACGATCTCTTGCGTATGCGCGATGGCATGCGGATAGCGGCGGAACAGGCGCGCCATCTCGGCTGGTTCCTTGAGGTGGCGTTCGGCGCTGGCGAAGTGGCGGAAGCCCAGTTCCTCGACGGTGCAGCCGAGGCGAATGGCGGTCACGACATCCTGGAGCGCCCGCCGCTCTGGCATGTGATAGTGCACGTCGTTGGTGGCGACGAGCTTCACGCCGTGCCGGTCGGCCAGATCGTCGAGCAGGACAAGGCGGCGGGCGTCGTCGCCGCGATAGAGCATGGATGCTGCGAGGTAGCAGCGTCCCTTGAACAGGTCTGCGAGCTTCTGCAGCCGGTCGCGAAAGACCGTCTCTTCCGGTTTGCGCGGCGGCAGGATGATCGCCAGCAAACCCTCCGCATATTCGGCGAGATCGTCGAAGCCGATGTCGCATTGGCCTTTCTCGGTGCGCCGGTTGCCCAGGGTCAGCAGACGTGACAGGCGTTTGTAGGCGTCGAGGTCTGTCGGATAGACGAGCAGCGAATAGCCGTCGCGTGTTTCGAGACGGCTGCCGACCAGGAACTTGATCCTGTCGTACTTGGGATCCTTGGGGTGCTTCTCGTGGCGCGAAGCCGCGAAGGCGCGCACGACGCCGGCCAGGGTGTTGCGGTCGGTGATGCCGATGGCGGTGTGGCCGAGTTCGATGGCGCGTTCGACCAACTCCTGCGGGTGCGAGCCGCCGCGCAGGAAGCTGTAGTTGGTCGTGACCTGAAGCTCGGCGTAGTCCATGGCGTCAGGTACCGATGAGTTCGTCCGCCTGGGCGAGCGGCACGCCGCGCACCGGGATGCCTTCGCTCTTCAGTGCGTGAAGGAAATCCTCGTCGGCGCTGACCAGCGGTGCCTGGGCGGCCTCGGCGCAGGCGGCATAGAAACATTCGTGCACTGGCCGGCCGCATTGCAGGGCGATGGACAACGCGCGGTTGCGCAATTGCGGCGATTCGACGAAGGCCGAAATGAACGACGGCAGCGCGATGTTGCGGACGATCGGCTCGGCCTGCTCGGCCGTGATCTCGCCGCGCGTCGTCTTCTTCCAGGCCAGCTCGGCAACACCCGCGATCAGGATGTCGGGCGCGATGACCTCATGCCGGTTGGCCAGCAGCGAGCGGGCCTGTGGCCGCAGCGGCTCCTCGACGAACCACATTATGGCGACGCCGGGATCGACGACGACGATCACTTGCCGACTCCCATCTGCGCGACGGTCGTCCGAGGTGTCATGGCGGCGATGCGGTCAGCCTCTTCCAGCGGATCGAGGACCAGCGGTTGGCCCGACGCATAGGTCAGCAGGTCGCGCAAGTCGGCTTCGAGCGACCGGCCCTTGGCACGTGCATGGACTTTCAACCGCTCGATGATCGCGACATCGAGACCGCGGATGGTGAGCGTGGTGCCCCGCTTGTTCGTTGCTGTTGCTGTCTCCATTTCCCTCTCCCCTTCAGGCGCAGAATCCGTGGAGGAACCAGCGGGCCGTCGGCTGGCCGTTGGCGGCGAGCTGATAAGGCCCGTCGCGGAACAGCCAGAAGCGGCCGCCGTCATCGTCCTCCACACGGTAATAATCGCGCACCGGCGGCAGGGTGCCGGCCGGCGGATGGCTGCCGTCGGACCGGGGGCGCCACCATTCATTGGCGATCCGCTCCGGTCCGTCGGCACGCACGATGCGATGGGCATGCCGCCGCCAGCGGAAGACCGAAGGCGGATCGTCGGGCACGAAGGCCGTGACCTCGACGAGCTCGGGCTGCTGCAACAGGCGCGTTGGCCTCGCGCCCTTGAGGTCCGCGACGCGGCGCCAGGCGCCCGCCGCGGCAGGCTCCGATGAAACCGGCGCGGCCACCTGCACGCGCTCCGGCAGGTGGCTGTCGCGTGACAGCAGCCGCACGACGTTCTCGGACCCCAGCCGCAGCGCCAGCCGGTCGGCGAGATCGATCGTGCCGTCCACGCCCGAGGCGATGCCGGGCGAGTCCTGGTCGGGCAGCGCATCCTGCGTGCCGCTCCACGCCTCGACTTCGGGCGCCGACAGGATCATCAGCTCGACGCCGAATCCGGGATCGAGTTGGCCGAGCCTCTCCTCGAACAGCTTCATCAGCTTCGGGTTGTCGCGATTGGGCCGGCTGGTGCCGATCGACGTACGATCGACCGAACCGTCGACGCGATAGAGCGCGATCTCGAGCTGCCGTGCGCCGACGCCGGCCTGTTCGAACTGGCGGCAGAGGGCGGCCAGCAGTCGGCTGGTCGCGGCGGCGATGTCCTCGGCCCGGCCGATCGGTTCGGCGAAGGCGAGGCGTGTGCGGAACGCGGGTGGAATGCGGCGCGGCTCGATCGGCTCATTGAGCGTGCCCAGCATCTGGTCGAGACGGCTGAGTGGCTGGTCGCCGAAGCGGCGGGCGAGCGGCGCGCGCGGCATGGGATAGAGATCGCCGATGCGGCGCAGGCCGAGCTTCAGGAAGGTTTCTAGGGTCGGCGCGTCGAGGCGCAGCCCTTCGACCGGCAACGATGCGAGCGCATCACGCTGGCCGCGTGCAGGGCAGTGGAGATCGGCCTGGCGTTCGGCGAAGCGTGCCAATGCCCAGGCGGCACCCGCCGTGTCGGCCATCGCGGCACGGCAGGAAAGGTCGCGGCGGGCCAGGCGCGTGACGAGATCGGCCAGCAACGCGCGCTCGCCGCTCTCCCCCTCGCCGAACAGATGCGTGCAGCCCGTCACGTCGAGCAGCAGGCCGGCATCGCCGCCGAAGCCACCGGCGCTGCATGCCGTCTCGACATCTTCGGTAAGCGCGCCGCCCAGCGGATCGATGGCGACCCAGGGCGTGTAGCGATCGCACCAGCCCGCGATCGTCTCGATCAGGCGGCGGTCGGCCTGTGGCTCACCCGCGACGGTGAGGAGATCGGGCAGCAGCGCGCGCGCATCGGCCAGCCGCATGCGCGGACGCAGGCCTGCAGCACGGGCATGCGGGTTGAGGGCGGCGAGGCGCGGGCAGCCGTCGTGCCAGACGACGGTGGCGGCCGCCCTATCCGACCAGTCTTTCTTTGAAGCGCGCGCCAGCCGGTCCGTGGAGAGCTTGGGGAACCACAGCGAGACAATGCGTTTCATCGTTCCACTCCAGGAGCCAGGACGGTGTTTCGGCGGCGGACGGCGTGCCGAAACGGTTGCGCCGCAGTTCGAGGCGCCAGCGCGCGGCGCCGACATCGGTGAGACCCGGCGCCGAGGCCGAGGCGGCGGAGGCGACCCGCCAGCGCGTCGCGCACACGCTTTGCGGCGGCGCCGGCTGCGCGCGAAGCAGCAGGGCGGGCACGCCGTTCTTTTCGGCAGCGAGCGACAGGCGGCGGCCGGCCGTGGGATCGGCGGCGCGTGTCTCACCCAGCACAGCCGCGATGCCGGGGCAGCGCAGTCCTTCTTCCATGGCCCAGAAGAGATCCTCGTCGCGCTGTGCCGTGACCATCAGCAGGCGCGCCGGATCGAACCAGGAAGAGAGCGCGGGCGCATAAGGCGCGGCATCGAAGCGGCCGGTAGGGCGGCGGCACCACAGGATCGTGCCCGGCCCAAAGCGACCGAGCAGGTGGGCAGCAAAGCCGAGCGCCGCGCCATCGTGCGGCGCCACGCGGCCGGAGGGGCCCGGACCAGCCTCGATCTCGTGCAGGGCGCCTGTCAGCAGACCGCCGTCGGGCAGCAGCGCATCGATGGCCGGGATCCCGAGCGGGACCGCGGCCGCCTTGCCGCTCCGCTGGATACTGTTCGCCCGCTCCAGCCGGCGCACCTTTTCACGCAACGCGGAGGGCACCGAAGCGGCCGGATCGTTGGCGGCCCTGGAAGCAGGGCCAGAAACTGCGGAAGCAAAGGCACTTGGGGAAATGACCGGCATCGCCCCCTCGTCAGGCTGATGGATGGACTGGGGATTGAATGTTCTTCTTTTGTTCTAGTTCCCTCAAAAACGAGAGTCAATGGGAGTCAGGGCTGGCATATCGAGTGCATCTGAGGAGAAGCTGCACTCCTGTCCCGGAGGCCTCATGACCCTGCGCCTGTCCTTTGCTGCCTTGTTCGCCACCGCATTCGCCCTACTGGCCGGACCGGCGCTGGCCCGCTGTTCCAAGAACTTGGTCGAGTTCGGCCCGGCCCTGCAGGGACGCGGTGTACAGATGGCCTCGCTCGACGGCGCACAAATGGCAGCCGACACGGCGAGCCGCGCCATCATCACCTTCCTCGGCCATGCCAGCTTCGAGATCGACACGCCGCAGGGCGTGCGTGCCATCACCGACTACAACGGGCTGAACGGTTTCGGTCGCAAGCCCGACATCGTGACGATGAACAACGCGCATTCCACGCACTACACCGACACGCCCGAGGAGGGGATCACCTACGTGCTGCGCGGCTGGCCGAGCGAAGCCGGACAGACCGAGGCACGCCACGAGGTCTCGCTGAAGGACCTCAAGGTGACCAACCTCCCGACCAATGCGCGCGACTGGGGAGGAGGCTCGGCGCGCATCAACGGCAACTCGATCTTCACCTTCACCATCGCCGATCTCTGCATCGCCCATCTTGGGCACCTGCATCACCGGCTGACCAAGGACCATCTCGACGAACTCGGCCGCATCGACGTGCTGATGGTGCCGATCGACGGCGCCTACACGGTGGGCCTGCCGGTGATGGTCGAGGTCATCCGCCAGATCCAGCCGCGCATCGTGTTGCCGATGCACTATTGGGGGCGTGGCCAGGTCGCGCGCTTCGAGGAATTGATGACCGACCAGGATGCGGTCTTCATCTGGCCCGACCGCCGCACCATCGAGGTCTCGCACGACAAGTTGCCCGAGAAGCTCACCGTCTATGTCGTCGGCGGGAATGGCGGCGACTGATCCAGCGGATCCCGCGACTTGGCTCGACCGCTGGAAGCTCGAAGCCGACGGCGAACCGCTGAAGACCCATAGCAGCCTGCTCTTGACGGTACGCCGCGACGGCGTGCCGGCGATGCTGAAGATCGCGCATGAAAAGGAAGAGCGGCGCGGCAGCAGGCTGATGGCCTGGTGGAACGGTGATGGCGCGGCCCGCGTGATGGCCGAGGATGACGGCGTCCTGCTGCTGGAGCGAGCGACCGGTCCGCGCTCGCTGGCCGCCATGGCACGGGCAGGCGGTGACAGCGACGACGAGGCGACCCGCATCCTGTGCGCGGCGACCCGGCGTCTGCATGACCATCGCGCGCCATTGCCGGCCGGCCTCGTGTCGCTCGACGAATGGTTCGCGCCGTTACTACGGGCCTCGGATCGCGGCGCTCTCATCGACACAGCACGTGACGTCGCCCGCGATCTCCTGGCCGAGAAGCGAGAGACCGTGGTGCTTCATGGCGACATCCACCACGAGAATGTGCTGGATGCCGGCTCGCGTGGTTGGCTCGTCATCGATCCGAAGGGATTGTTTGGCGATCGCGCCTTCGACTTCGTGAACATCCTGCGCGATCCTGACGAAGAGGTCGCACTGAGGCCGGGCCGCTTCGCTCGTCAGGTCGATGTCATTACCGAAGCGGCGGCGCTGGACCGCACACGCCTTTTGCAGTGGACGCTCGCCTTCACCGGCCTGTCCGCCGTGTGGATCTTCGACGACGGCGACGAGCCTCGGCTCGATCTTGCCGTCGCCAGCCTCGCCTCGGCCGCGCTCAGATCCTGAGGTTGGTGCGCGCGAGGTCGATGAGTTCCTTGGCGCGGCCGTCCATCACCGCCCGGGTCAGGTACATGCTGAACCCATAGGCCTGTTCGAGCGTGGTCTTGGGCGGCATGACGAGTTCCTGGCGGGCGCTCACCACGTCGACCAGCACGGGGCCCTTGTGGGCGAACGCCTCGCGCAGCGCGCCCTCGAGCTTGGCCGGGTCCTCGACCCGGAAGCCCTTCACGCCCATGGCCTCCGCCATCGCCGCGAAGTTCGGGTTCTTGAGTTCCACCGCGGTATCTACGAAGCCCGCCGCCTTCATTTCCAGTTCGACGAAGCCCAGCGTGCCGTTGTTAAGCACCACCACCTTCACCGGGAGGCCAAGCTGCGACAGGCTGATGAAATCACCCATCAGCATGGCGAAGCCGCCGTCGCCGGACATCGACACGACCTGGCGCCCCTTGTGCGACGCCTGGGCGCCGATCGCCTGCGGCATCGCATTGGCCATCGAGGCGTGGTTGAACGAGCCGATCAGGCGGCGCTTGCCGTTCATCTTGAGATAGCGGGCGGCCCAGACGGACTGGGTGCCGACATCGCAGGTGAAGATCGCATCCTCGTCGGCCAGCTCGCTGATCAGGCGGGCGACACATTGCGGGTGGATCTGCTTGCCGTCGGTGCGGCCTTCGGCCAGCGCGTCGAGATCGGCGCGTGACTTGCGATAGTGGGCGAGGGCGGCATCGAGGAAGCTGCGGTCGGTGCGGGCCTTCAGGCGCGGCAGCAGCGCCGCGATCGTGTCGCCGACATCGCCCACGACGCCGATATCGAGGCGGCAGCGGTTGCCAAGGCTCTCGGGCCGGATGTCGACCTGTGCGACGCGGGCCTTCTCGGGATAGAACTGGCGATAGGGGAAGTCGGTGCCCAGCAGGAGGAGCGTGTCGCACTCCTTCATCGCGGCATAACCCGAGGAGAAGCCGATCAGGCCCGTCATGCCGACGTCGAACGGATTATCGTACTCGACATGCTCCTTGCCGCGCAGTGAATGCACGATCGGCGCGTTCAGCGTCCGGGCGAGTTCGACGACGGCGTCATGGGCGCCGGCGCAGCCCGCGCCGCACATCATGGTGACCTTGCTGCCGCCGTTCAGCAGATCGGCCAGCGCATCGAGGTCGTGGTCGGAGGGGCGGACGACCGGCGGGCTGGGGGCGAACCATTTTCCGGCCTCGACCTCGGTCTTCAGCAGGGCGACATCGCCCGGAATGACAATGACCGCCACGCCCTTTTCGGCGATGGCGATGCGGATCGCCTTCTCCAGGACACGCGGCATCTGCTCGGGATTGCTGACCGTCTCGACGTAGTGCGCGCACTCGGCGAAGAGCTGCTCAGGATGCGTTTCCTGGAAATAGTGCCCTCCGATCTCGGCACTCGGGATGTGCGCGGCGATGGCCAGCACGGGCACGCGGCTGCGGTAGCAATCGAACAGGCCGTTGATGAGGTGCATGTTGCCGGGGCCGCAGCTGCCCGCGCAGACGGCGAGCTTGCCGGTGAGATGCGCTTCAGCGCCGGCGGCGAACGCGCCGGCTTCCTCGTGGCGCATGTGGACCCAGTCGATTTTCTTCAGGCGGCGCAGCGAGTCGGTGAAGCCGTTCAGCGAGTCGCCCGCCACGCCGTAGATGCGCTCTACGCCCGCTGCCAGCAGGGTCTCGGCCATGAGGTCGGCAATCGTATGCGCCATGTGTCGGTTCCCATTCTGGCTGCGCTTCGGACGCAAGACACGCCCCTCATGGACCATAGCTTAGTTTGCTTTGGCCAAACGCCCGGAAACGTATCAAGCCTGTCGGGCGGCTTCGGCCGTTCCGTCGGCGAGCATACTCAGTGCGGTGTCGCGGGTGTCGAAGACGAGTTGGCGGGCGAAGCCCTCGGCGGCCTTGGCGTTGCCGGCGAGGATGGACTGGACGAGGCCGCGCCAGTTGGCGATCGACTGCTGGCGCCGTTCGACCGTCGACAGGCTGAGTTTGGTGTAGCGCGCGGTCTGGCGGCCGAAGGATAGGACCAGATCGGCGAGGCGCCGGCTGCCGGCGTTGCGCACGCAGAACTCACTGATCGCCAGGCTCGCGCGGGCATAGGCCTCGGCATCGTCGAACGATCTCGCCAGGTCGCCGCAAAGGCGCTCCAGCTCGGATCTTCCTGAGGCGGGGAGGACAGCCACGAGACGTTCGCAGGCGAGGCCCATCAACTGGGCCCTGATGTCGAAGATATCTTGGACCTCGTCGGCGCTGAGCGCCGTCACCTGCGCACCGCGCTGGGGCAGGATCGTCACCAGCCCCTCGCGCTCGACGATGCGCAGCGCCTCTCGGACGGAGGCCCGGCTGACCCCGAAGGCGGCCGCGAGATCGACCTCGCGCAGCTTCTGGCCTGGCGTGAACTCGTTCTCGACGATGGCATGCCCGATCCGCACCGCGATCTGCGCGGGCAGGGTGGCATAGATATCGTAGGTCTTCTGGACGGGCATCGCCATGGATGGGAACCCTCTAGCGGGATTTTCCCCTTGCTTCCAGCAAGTCCGTGCCCGAATGTCCATAATTAATAATGTCGACATTCGGACGGAGGATGGCCCCATGAAGGAACTGGAACTCGAGGAAATCGTCGGCCGCTCGGCCTGGCTCGGTCAGGACCTGCAGAGGAGCGACGAATGGATCTACCGGCTGAACGACGCTGAGATCGCCGAGATCGACGCCGCGCTGCGCCATCTCCAGTCGACCGGCCTCCAGATTCCCGACATCGGCAAGGAGCATTTCCCGCTGAAGCACTTCGCGCAGACGTTGCGGCTGATGCAGACGGAGATCGAGAACGGTCTCGGCATCTTGCTGCTCCGCGGCCTGCCGCGTGACCGCTACAGTGCCGAGGAGATGGGCCTGATCTACTGGGGCATCGGTGCGCATTTCGGGCGCGCGGTAGCGCAGAACGCACAGGGCGACGTGCTGGGGCACGTTCGCGATCTCGGCCGCGACCAGTACAAGGACATGCATGCGCGCGGCTACCAGACCGCCAATCTGCTGCCGTTCCACAACGACTCCTGCGATATCGTCGGCCTGTGCTGCCTCGAGACGGCGCAGAGCGGCGGTCTGTCCGCAGTCGCGAGCTCGGTCGCCGTCTACAATGCGATGCTGCGCTCGCGCCCTGACCTGGTGAAGGTCCTCTCCCAACCGTTTTATGCCGACCGGCGCGGCGAGCAGTCGGAAGGGCAGAAGCCGTATTACATCACGCCGATCTTCATCTGGCACAAAGGCCGGATGTTCAACCGTTTCAACCGCACCTTCATCGACTCGGCGCAGCGCTTCAACGAGGTGCCTCGCTTGACGCCTCAACAGATCGAGGCGCTCGATATGGTCGCTGCCCTGTGCAAGGATCCGGCGTTCCGCCTCGACATGAAGCTGGAGCGCGGCGACATGCAGTTCGTGAACAATTACTGCGTGCTGCACTCACGCACCGCCTACGTCGATCACGGCGAACAGGAGCGCAAGCGCCACCTGCTGCGCTTGTGGCTGCGGACGGCGGCCTTCACCGACTATCCCGCCTCGCTGCGCGACCGCTACGAGGACATGGACAAGTGGCGTTCCAGCCCGCGCCCGCCGTCCTACAGCTTCGTCACCATGAAGGAGGTGACGACCCACTGACGCGCCTTGTCACGCCTGAGCCCGAACCAAGAAAAGAATAACTGGAGGACACATGACGTTGACGAGGCGTGTGCTGGCCACGGGGCTGGCGCTGATGCTGTCGTGCGCGCCCGGGTTGGCTCAGCAATACCCGGACAAGCCGGTGAAGCTCATCGTGCCGTTCCCGCCGGGCGGCCCGACCGACGTCTTCGCGCGCGTCCTGTCGGTGGCGCTGTCGGAACAGCTCGGCCAGCAGGTCGTGATCGAGAACAAGGGCGGTGCCGGCGGCACGGTCGGCACCGAGCAGGTCGCCAAAGCCAAACCCGACGGCTACACGCTGCTGTTCGGCACGGCTGCGACGCACGGCATCAACGTCTCGCTGTACGACCAGCTTCCCTATGACCCGCTGAAGGATTTCGAGCTGGTCGCACTGGCCGGCCTCGTGCCGATGGTGCTGCTGGTCTCGCCCGAGCAGCCGCGCACGCTGCCCGAGCTGGTCGCCAAGCTGAAGGCCGAGAAAGGTAAGTCGAGCTACGCCTCGTCGGGCAACGGCACGACCAACCATCTGGCGGGTGAGCTGTTCAAGACGCGCGCCGGCGTTGAGGCCACGCACATACCCTATCGCGGCTCGGGGCCGGCGCTGCAGGACCTGATGGGCGGCCGCGTGACCTTCATGTTCGATTCGTTCGGCACGTCGCTGGAGCAGATCAAGGCGGGCAAGCTCTATGCCGTCGTCATCATGGCCGACAAGCGCAGCCAGGCGCGTCCCGACGTGCCGACCGCGGCGGAGGCTGGGCTGGCCGATTTCGTGGGGGGCACCTGGAACATCGTGGCGGTACCGGCCGGCACGCCCAAGCCGATCGTCGACCGGCTGAATGCCGCTATCAACAAGGCGCTGGCCAGTCCCGCGGTGGCGGAGCGGCTGCAGCAGCTCGGCATCGAGGCGGTGACCGATTCGACGCCGGCCAGCACGCGCGCCTTCGTGACAGCAGAGATCGCCAAGTGGCGCGACGTCATCCGCGCCGCCGGCGCAAAGGTGGACTGATCATGCGGTTTTTCATTGCTTCTCTTTTTGCGGGCGCCTTCGCGCTTCTGTCGGCCGGGCAGGCCTCGGCGCAGTATCCCGACAAGCCGCTGCGCATGGTGGTGCCGTTCCCTCCGGGCGGACCGACCGACCTGATCGCGCGTGTCGTCGCGGTCGGCATGGCGGCCGATCTCGGCCAGCAGGTCATCATCGACAACAAGGGCGGCGCCGGCGGCAATGTCGGCACGGAGATGGTCGCCAAGTCGAAGCCCGATGGTTACACGCTGCTGTTCGGCACGGCGGCGACGCACGGGATCAACATCTCGCTCTACAAGAGCCTGCCCTATCATCCGGTCAAAGACTTCGAACTGGTCGCGCTCGTAGGCCTCGCGCCGATGGCGCTGCTGGTGCCGCAAGGGCAGCCGACGAAGCTGCCGGAGCTCATCGCCAAGCTAAAGGCGGAACCCGGCAAGGCGAGTTATCCGTCGTCGGGCAACGGCACGACCAACCATCTCGCCGGCGAACTGTTCAAGACGCGCACCGGCGTCGACATCCTGCACGTGCCCTATCGCGGCACCGGCCCGGCACTGCAGGACCTGCTGGCCGGGCGGCATGCGCTGATGTTCGGCACGCTGGGCCCGGTGATGGAGAATGTGCGGGCCGGACAGCTCGTGCCAGTCGCGTTGATGGCCGACAAGCGCAGCACCGTGATGCCCGACATCCCAACCATGAAGGAAGCGGGCCTGGTCGACTTCGTGGGCGGCACCTGGAACGTCATCGCCGTGCCGGCGGGCACGCCGGCCGACATCGTCCGCCGTCTCAACGCGTCGGTCTACAAGGCGCTGTCAGATCCCACGCTTGGCGAACGGCTCAAGGCTCTGAATGTCGAAGCGAGCGAAGCGCAGACGCCCGCGGAGACGAAGGCCTTCGTCGAGGCCGAGATCGAGAAGTGGCGTAAGGTCGTGACGGCCGCCGGTGCGCAGGTCGATTGAGGGCAGCGCTAGCCGCGGCCTTTCTCGAAGCCGGCGAGGAACTGCACGAGGTTGCGGCCGAGATCGTCGCCGAGATAGCCGCCTTCCTGGACCAGCACCGTCGGCAGGCCCATGCGCGCGATCTTTTCGGCCATGGCGTGGAAGCCCGCGCCGGTAACCTTGAGGCCTTGCAGCGGGTCGCTTTCGCTGGCGTCGAGGCCCAGCGCCACGACCAGCGCCGTCGGCTGGAATTCCTTGATGCGTGCCAGCGCCTTGTCGCCAGCCTCGAGCCACGGCGCGTCGGGCGAACCGAGCGGCAGAGGCATGTTGAGGTTGAAGCCTTGGCCCTTGCCGGCGCCTTGCTCGTGCGCATGGCCCCAGAAGAACGGGTAGTAGTTGTCGGGATCGGCGTGGATCGAGACGGTGAGCACGTCGTCGCGCTCGTAGAAGATGCCCTGCGTGCCGTTACCGTGATGCACGTCGACGTCGAAGATCGCTACGCGCTCATGCTTGCTGCGAAGGCGTTGTGCGGCGACGGCGGTGTTGTTCAGGAAGCAGAAGCCGCCCGCCATGTCGGCATAGGCGTGATGGCCCGGCGGCCGGCAGAGAGCGTAGGCGTGGCTTTCGCCTGCCAGCACCATGTCAACCACGGTTGCAGCGACCTCGGTGGCGGCGAGCGCCGCGTCCCAGGTGTGCGGGCCGATCGGGCAGGCCATGTCGACCTGGTGCCAGCCGGCGCGGCCGGCCAGCGCCTTCGGATAGGAGGCGTGGGCGCGCGCCGGATGGACGTTGGGCACGACCTCGGGGCTGGCGCCCGGCAGCTTGGCCCATTCGCGCGCGGCGATTTGCAGGAAGTCGATGTACTCCGGCGTATGCACCGTGGCAGCCGGCGCCGGGCCGTACGATCGCGGCGGCAGGATCGTGTGACCCGAGGCCTTCGCGGCCGCTAGCAGGCGCGTCGCGCGCTCGGGCTGCTCGGCGCTGCGCTGCTTGGTGCCGCGCACGACGAAGTTCTGCGGGTCGTGTTGGGCATGCTTCTCGGAGTAGACGATCTTCACGGGAGGACCTCAGGTCGTGGCGATGGCCTTCGCCGACTTCAGAGCGGCGATCTCGTTGTCGCTATAGCCTACCTCGCGCATGATCTCGACCGTGTGCTCGCCGATGCCGGGCGACTTCTGCCGCGTCTCGACCGGTGCGCCGGAGAGCTTGATCGGATTGGCGGCCGACTTCACCGGGCCGATGCCGGGATAGTCGATCTCCAGCACGCTGCCGCGCGCCCTGGCATGATCGCTCGCCATCACATCGCTCACCTTGTAGGCGGCGGAGCAGGGCATGCCGGCGGGGATGAGCTTTTCCAGCAGCTCGTCGGCGGTGTGCTCCATGAAGTACGCCTCGATCATCGGCTCGACGATGCCGCGATGGGCGACGCGACCGGCATTGGTCTTGAAGCGTTCATCGGCCAGCCAGTCCTGCTTGCCGAGTGCCGTGCAGAGCAGGCGCCAGAAGGCATCGTTGGTCCCGGCGACGAATACCGGCTGCGTCTTAGTCGGGAAGACGCGCAGCGGGCAGAGGATCGTGTTCGAGGTGCCCATGCGCTCCGGGTTTTCGCCGGTGAGGCCATGGTTGGTGATCCAGTGGCTCATCAGGTGCATGCCGACGTCGAACAGCGACAGGTCGAGCCGCTGGCCCTTGCCGGTCTTGATCCGGTGCAGCAGCGCGAAGGCAATGCCGCCCGCGCAGGCGAGTCCGGTCGAGTAGTCGATCGGGGCGGTGCCGACACGGCACATCTCGCCCTGGTAGGGACCGGTCGCGTCCATCAGGCCGATCTCGGCCTGGATGCAGGGATCGTAGCCGGCGCGCGGCGAGTAGGGGCCGGTCTGGCCGTAACCCGAGATCGAGGCATAGATCGTCTGCGGATTGACCTTGGACACGACGTCCCAGCCGAAGCCGAGCTTGTCGATCACACCCGGCGTGAAGGCTTCCATGAACACGTCGGCCTTCTTCACCAGCCGCATCAGCACGTCCTTGCCGCCCTCGCTGCGCAGGTCGATCGCCAGGCCGCGTTTGTTGCGGTTCATCGACGGCACCCAGGCACCCCCGAAATGCGGCCGGAAATGCTCGCCATTGAGTGGCTCGACCTTGATCACGTCGGCGCCCATGTCGCCCAGGATCTGGCCAGCCGTGGGACCGGCAATGACCTGCGTAAGGTCGAGAACGAGCGTGTCGGACAGCGGAAGCATACGTAAACATCCAATGTTGTAAGGTTCGAGCAATAGCGGTGCGTGACCGATCCTGCCAGCACTGGCTTAAGCGCCCAGCAGGCGTCTGGCCAGCAGGGCACGCATATCGCGGCGACCATCGGCAACCAGGACCACGACCACCTTGTCGTCGACGACCCGATAGAGAATTCGATAGGGCTTGAAGAAGGTCTCTCGAAAGTCGACGACGCCAATTTCGAGGAGCTCTTTCGGCCGGGAGCCGCGGTTGGGAAACGTCTCCAGCTTGGCGATCGCCTGCTCGAGGCTGGCCATGACCGAAATTGCCTTGGCGACCGAATCGTGCCCGGAGATGTAGGCGTCGATCTCGTTGAGATCGCGTTCCGCGCCTCGCTCGATAACGATCGAGTAGGTCTTCACTTGCCCGTCTTGCGCGCCTGCTGCCGCTTGCGAAGGTCGGCAAAGACATCCTTGGCAGGCCGATAGTGGCCCTGCTCGATATTGTTGTTGGCGAGCGCGAGGATCTTCAGCAGGGCAAGCGTCTCTTGGGTCTGCTCATATGAAACAATGTCCTGAACGACGGCCTTGGCCTCGCCGTTCTGGGTTATAATCATCGGCTCGCCGATCTCGCCCAGCTCCTGGATGATCTCGGCGGCATTGGCCTTGAAATAGCTGATGGGCTTGATGCGGGTGGCACGTGGCATGCTAAGCTCCTTACAGTCCGAATTTAGTCTTTTATCGGTTCGTTGACAACGGAGCCCGCATGCAAACCGCCGACCGCCCCAATCTCAAAGTCGATCACGACCGGCTGTGGTCGAGCCTGATGGAGCTGGGCCAGATCGGCGGCACGGAGAAGGGCGGCGTCTGCCGTATCGCGCTGACCGATCTCGACCGGCAGGGGCGCGATCTGTTCGTGCGCTGGGCCAAGGAGGCGGGCTGCACCATCAAGGTCGACCAGCTCGGCAATGTTTTCGCACGCCGCGAGGGTCGCGATCCGGCCAGGCCGCCGATCATGACCGGGTCCCATCTCGACACCCAGCCGACGGGCGGCAAGTTCGATGGCGCCTATGGCGTTATGGCGGGGCTCGAAGTGCTGCGTGTGCTGCACGATTCCAACTACGTCACCGAGGCGCCGATCGAAGTCGCGGTCTGGACCAACGAGGAAGGCTGCCGCTTCGCGCCGGCCATGGTCGCCTCGGGTGTGTTCGGCGGCGCCTTCACGCTGGAGCACGCACTGTCGATCAAGGACCGCGACGGCGTCACCTTCGGCGAGGCGCTGAAGCAGATCGGCTATGACGGCAAGGAGCCGGTGGGCGGCCGGCCGATCGGCGCCTTCTTCGAGGCGCATATCGAGCAGGGGCCGATCCTCGAGCGTGAGAAGAAGACGATCGGTGTCGTCACGGGCGCGCAGGGCCAGCGCTGGTACGAGATCAACTGGACGGGCATGGAGAGCCATGCCGGGACGACGCCGATGGAAGGCCGCCGCGACGCGCTGGTCGGCGCCGCCGAGCTGATCGTGGCCGCCCGCACCATCGGCAACCGGCCGAACGGCCGCTCGACCATCGGCGTGATCGAGAGCCAGCCGCAGGCGCGCAACACCATCCCGGGCCGCGTCTTCATGACGGTCGACTTCCGCCATCCCGACGATGCCGAGCTCACCAAGATGGATGCCGAGATGCGCGCCGCCGCGGCCGATATCGCCAAGCGTCACGGGCTCGAGGTGAAGATCGAGCAGATCTGGTACTTCCCGCCATCGCCCTTCGCCAAGGAGCTGGTCGATGCGGTTCGCCGCGGCGCCGAGCAGGCGGGCTATCCGCACATGGACATCGTGAGCGGCGCCGGCCACGACGCCTGTTACGTGAACCGCGTCGCGCCGACGGCCATGGTCTTCGTGCCCTGCAAGGACGGCGTCAGCCACAACGAGATCGAGGACGCCAGCAAGGGCGACGTCGGCGCCGGCGCGCAGATCCTGCTGCAGGCCATGGTCGAGCGGGCGAACGCGTAAGTGAAATCCGGCGGTCTCGTTTCGGTCGCGACCGCTGCGCTGGTCGCGACGATCGCCGGCGCGGGCGGGGCGCTGCCGGTGGTGCTGGCAGCGACCCAGGGCGTCGGCGCCACGCCCGAGCAGGCGAGTTCGTGGGTCTCGGCCCTCGGCATCGCTACGGCGGTCAGCGCGCTGATCCTGAGTGTGCGCTACCGCATGCCGATCATCGCCGCGTGGTCGACGCCCGGGGCCGCTCTGCTTGCCTCGACCTCGGGTGTGCCGAGCTTTGCCGCCGCGGTCGGCGCCTTCGTGCTGGCGGCCCTCTTGATCCTGCTCACGGCGGCAGTGCGGCCACTCGGAAGGTTGATCGAGAGGATTCCGGCCAGCATTGCGGCGGCCATGCTGGCAGGCGTCCTGCTGCGCCTGGTCATGGCCATGTTCGAGCAGGTGCCGACCTCGCCCGTGCTGGTCCTGCCGCTGCTCCTGTTGTTCCTGGTGGCGCGTGTCTTCCTGCCGACGCTCGCTTCGCTGGTTGTCCTGGTCGCGGGCGCGCTGCTCGCCTGGTCGCTGGGGATGGTGAAGCCGCTGCCGCCGCTCGGCTTCTCGACCGTGGTGTTGACGATGCCGGTGTGGGATGTCGCGACAGTCGTCGGGCTCGGCGTGCCGCTCTACCTCGTAACCATGGCGTCGCAGAACCTGCCAGGCTTTGCCGTGTTGCGCGCCTCGGGCTACCAGCCGCCGGTCCAACCCATCCTTGCGGTCACCGGCGCCGCGTCGCTCGGCACCGCGTTCCTGGGCGCTCACACCTCGAACCTCGCGGCGATCTCGGCGGCCCTCTGTACGGGTCCGGATGCGCATCCCGATCCGGCGAAACGCTGGATGACCGGCCCGTTCTACGCGCTGTATTGGGGCCTGATCGCCCTGTTCGGTTCGTCCGTGGTTGGTGTGTTCATGGCGCTGCCGCCCGCGCTGCTCGCGACGGTCGCGGGTACGGCATTGTTGGGATCGACAGCGAGCGCGCTGGGGGCGGCCCTCTCAGGCGATCAGGACCGGCTCGCCGCGGCGGGCACGCTCGCCGTCACCGTTTCGGGCGTCACCTTGATGGGTGTCGGCTCCGCCTTCTGGGGGCTCGTCTTCGGGCTGCTGATCCTCGGGATCGACCGTCTTACGAAGGCGAAGCGCTAGGGAAGCGCGCGCCGTAGGCTTCGAGCGGCAGGTCGAGGGCACGGCAGAGGAAGCTGATCGTGTGGTAGTAGCCCGTGAGCGCGATCACCTCGATGATCTGCGCCTCGTCGAAATGGGTGGTGAGGGCAGTCCAAGTCTCGTCGGCGATGGTGCGGCGGTCTACCAGATCGTCGACGGCGGCCAGGAGGGCCTGCTCATCGGCGGACCAGCAGGGTGCATCGGAAGGGCCGCGCACAGTCGCAGCAATTCTGTCGGCGTCGAAGCTGACCTTCTCCGCAAAGAAGGCGATGTGGACGCCCCATTCATACTCGGCGCCAAGCCGCGCTGTCGTTCGGTCGATCACGATCTCGCGCTGGCGCAGCGACAGCGCGCCTTTGTCTAAAAGCCCGCCAGCAAAGATCCTTTCGAAAATGCGGGGATTGCGCGCCATGGTCCGGAACAGGACAAGCGGCGGCACGCCGGCAGGCATGATGCGCGCCAAGGCCGTCGCCATCTCGGGCGTGTAGGGCTCTTCGGCGGGAGCGATGCGGGGCATGGTTGGTATCCTTTCGTGATGCTACACATTCCGTAGCGAGTGCGATTGGTCGACGCTACAGAAATTGTAGTAACGGAGTGTAATAGATGATGAAGAGGGTGCGCGGCTCGACGACTGGCCGCCCCATCATGGTGCTGCTCGACCTGTTGGGCCGGCGCTGGACCCTGCGCATCGTCTGGGAGCTGCGCGAGGAACCGAAGCGTTTCCGCGAGCTGCAGGACCTGATCGGCGCCAGCCCGACCATCGTGAACTCGCGGCTGGCCGAACTGCGCGAGGCAAAGCTGGTCGAGCTCGATGAGGCGGTCGGTTACCGGCTTACGGCGCTGGGCAACGAGTTGCTGCGGCTGTTCCTGCCGCTGCACGTCTGGTCGGAGAAATGGGCGAAGGCAACGGCCTAGCCGCCGCCCGCCTCACTTGAGGAACGGATTGTCGCTGCCGCGGCCCTTGCGGCGAGGCGGGAAGTGTTCGGCGAGATAGTCGAGGATCTCGACCCTTTCCTCGGCCTTGATCGGCGGCATGCGATGCTTCTCGACCATCAGGTCGAGGGTCGAGTCCCAGAGATCCCGTGTCAGGCCCTGCGCCTTGATCAGCGCGACGCCGTGGCAGGCCGTGCAGGTATAGAAGGTGAGCTCGCGGTTCTTGCCTTCGGGCAGGTCGTCGACCGTGTCGTTGTGCGGCGGCGGCTTGCCCTTGTCGGGATCGACGGCGGGTGGGGCCGCCGCCACCTTGGGCGCCGGCGGCACGTAGACATACTGGTCCTTGCGCAGCTGTCCGGCACGATCGAAGGCGAGCAACAGGAACGTCGCCGTCAGGGTGACGGCGACGGCATGCGTGATGTTGATCTGGCTCAAGATTCGACGAGCACCCGGATGCGGTTGATCGGGTTGGCGCCATAGCCCTGCGGGTTCCAGTTGGCGGCCTGAAAGGGCTGGGTCACGCCCTTGCTGTCGGTCGCCTTGGCCCACACCTCGTAGTAGCCCGCCGTCGGCAGGTCGATCGACGCGCTGAAGTTCTGCCACGCAAACTTGTTGGCCGGCGCATCGACCTTGGCCGGCTTCCAGGTGACGCCGTAGTCGGTCGAGATGTCGACGGTCTTGATGTCGAAGTCGCCGGCCCAGGCATGGCCGCGCAGGTCGAGCTTGCGCGAGGCGAGCTTGGTGCCGTCGGCCGGGAAGGTGATGACCGAGCGGACCGGCATCGATTCCAGGATCGCCATGTCCTTCTCGTTGCCCTTGCTGCCGGGCACGATCGGCGTCTTCGGGACACGATAGGAGAAGCCGCCCATGCCGGGGCCGTCATGCTCCTTGTCGCGGACCCAGATGCGATTCAGCCACTTGGTGGAGGCCGAGGCCGGCCAGCCCGGAATGACGAGGCGAACCGGCGCGCCATGGACCAGCGGCATATCCTGGCCGTTCAGCTTGAAGGCGATGAGCGTGTGCTCCTCCATCGCCTTGGCGATCGGCACGCCGCGCGAAATGACGGGCTTGTCTGTCTCGCCGGCCAGGGTCGGGTCGGCACCGTAGGAGCCGACGTAGACGGCGGAGGATTTGAGGCCGGCAGCCTTCAGTACGTCGGCGAGCTTCACGCCGGTCCACATCGGGCAGCCCGCGCCGCCGTTGGTCCACTGGTTGCCGCGCGCCTCGGGCGAGAAGAAGGAGCGGCCGTTGCCGCCGCATTCCAGCATGAGCTGGTAGGTGACGGCCGGGAACTTGCCCATAAGATCGCCGACGTTGATCTCGACCGGCGTGTTGACCTCGCCGTCGATCTTGATTTTCCACGCCTTGGGATCGCCCGTGATGTCGGGCACCTGGCCGTTGTTGCGGATGAAGAGCTTGCTGGTCGGCGTGACGTTGTCGTCGAGCAGCTCGGCCTGCGTCTCGGCCACCAGCGGCCGGTCGCCCAGGACCGCGAGCTTGGCCTTGCCCTCCATCTCGAGCAGCTTCGGTCCCTTGGCGGCGGCAGGTGCACCCTGCGCATGAGCCGCACCGACAGGCGGCAGCGTCGCACCCAACGAAGCACCGACGGTGGCCATTCCGACCCCCTTCAGTACGTTGCGACGCGATGCCTTGGACGTTCCGGAACGAAGCATATTTTCCTCCTTATGGAGGTTTTCTTAGCTCAAACTTTCCGCCGCGTCAGCCAGCCGGACAGGATCAGTGCACAGGCCGCAATGGTCACGACGATGGTCGCAAGCACATTGATTTGCGGATCGACGCCCAGCCGCACACTGGAATAGACGCGCATCGGTAGCGTCTGCGACTGCGCACCGGCAACGAACTGGGTCAGGATCAGATCGTCGAGGGATAGCGTGAAGGCGAGCAGCCAGCCCGAGCCGACGGCCGGCGCGATCAGCGGCAGGGTAATAGTGCGAAAGGTGACCCAGGGCGTGGCGCCGAGGTCCATTGCCGCCTCTTCCAGCGCACGGTCGAAATCGGAGAGACGAGCCTGAACGACGATGGCCACGAAGGCGATCGAGAAGGTCGTGTGGGCGATGGCGATGGTGAGGAAGCCGCGATCCGGCCCGCCGAACAATCGCTCGGAGCCGACGAACAGCAGCAACATCGAGATGCCCATGACGACTTCGGGCATCACCATGGGTGCCACGACAAGGCTGCCGAACAGAGTACGACCGGGGAAGCGCGGCGCCCGGACCAGCGCATAGCCGGCAGCGAGGCCCAGAAGCGCCGCACCGGTCGCGCTCACCAGCGCGATGCGCAGCGACAGCCACGCGGCGTCGAGCATGGCGTCGTTGGCGAACAGCGCCTGCCACCATTTCAGGGAGAAGCCCGACCAGACGGTGACGAGGCGCGATTCGTTGAACGAGTAGACGATCACCAGCGCGATCGGCAGGTAGAGGAAGGCATAGCCGAAGGCCAGCATGCCGAGGGCGAAGCGCGCGCGGCCACTCATGTGCGCCGCTCCAGGCTGCGTGCCTGGTTGCGCTGGAAGATCGCGATCGGGCCGACCAGCAGTACCAGCAGGCAGACTGCGACCGCGGAAGCGAGTGGCCAGTCGCCGTTGGTGAAGAACTCGTCCCACAGGACCTTGCCGATCATCAGCGTCTCGGTGCCGCCCAGCAGGTCGGGGATCACGAACTCGCCGACCGCCGGGATGAACACGAGCAAGCAACCGGCGACGATGCCCGGCAACGACAGCGGCAGAGTGACGGTGAGGAAGGCCGCGAAGGGCCGTGCGCCGAGATCGGCCGCCGCTTCCAGCAGGCTCCCGTCCAGCTTCTCCAGCGTGGCGTAGAGCGGCAACACCATGAACGGCAGGTAGGCGTAGACGATGCCGAGATGCACCGCCCATTCGGTGCCGAGGATCGTACCGGGATTGCTGACGAGGCCGGTCCAGCGCAGGAACTGGTCGATCAGCCCGTTGTCGGCCAGCAGGCCCATCCAGGCGTAGACGCGAATCAGGAACGAGGTCCAGAAGGGCAGCACGACCAGCATCAGCAGCAGCGGTCGCCGGTTGGGCGCGGCGCGGGCGATGGCGTAGGCCATGGGATAGCCCAGGAGCAGCGCGATCAGGGTCGAGGTCGCGGCGATCCTGATCGAGGAGAGCCAGGCCGCGAGATAGAGATCGTCGGAGAAGAGGAGGGCAAAGCTCTTGAGGCTAAAGCCCAGCTCGACCGGCGGCACCGAGTCGGGGGCGTTGGTGCCGAGCGCAATCGCCAGCACCAGCAGGCAGGGCAGCAGGAAGAAGAGGCCGAGCCACAGGAACGGCAGGCCGATGACGAAGCGCATGCGCCTACGCCTCCAGCCTCTGGCCGGCCTCGTCGGCCCAGCCCAGCCAGACCTGTTGGCCGCGGGCAAAGGTCTCGCCGGCGGCGCGGCTGGTGTTGGTCGTGGACACGATCATCGTGCCATGGGCCTCGGTCGCGACGTGATGGAGCGAGCGGTCGCCCTCATAGGCGACATCGACGATCTTGCCCGCCACGACCTGCGGCATATCCGGTCGCGCGGCCGAGAGCGCGATCTTCTCGGGCCGCAGCGCCAACCAGCCGCCACCAGAAAGCGCGATGATGTTGGCGATGCCGATGAAGTCCGCGACGAAGCGGGAGGCCGGATGCTCGTAGACCTCGTGCGGCGTGCCGATCTGCGCGATGCGGCCGGCATTCATCACGGCCAGCCGAGTCGCCATCGACATGGCCTCTTCCTGGTCGTGCGTCACCATGACGAAGGTGAGGCCGAGCTGTTCCTGCAGGCGCACCATCTCGAAGCGCGTGCTCTCACGCAGCTTGCGGTCGAGCGCCGCCAGCGGCTCGTCGAGCAGCAGGAGCTTGGGCCGCTTCACCAGCGCCCGCGCCAGCGCCACCCTCTGCCGCTGGCCGCCAGAGAGCTGCGAGGGCTTGCGCCTGGCATGATCCTCGAGATGCACGAGCTTCAGGATCTCCGCGACCCGCGTGGCGATCTCGGCCGCCTTCACCCCGTCGCGGCGCAGCCCGTAGCCGACGTTCGCCGCCACATCCATGTGGGGGAAGAGGGCGTAGGACTGGAACATCATGTTCACCGGCCGCCGGTAAGGCGGCACGCTCGTCATGTCCTGGCCTTCGATGAACAGGCGGCCTTCGTCAGGCGTCTCGAAGCCCGCCAGCATGCGCAGCAGGGTGGTCTTGCCGCAGCCCGAGCCGCCCAGCAGCGCGAACAGCTCGCCGCGCGCGATCTCGAGATCGATGCGATCGACGGCGACGATCGGCCCGAAACGCTTGGTCAGTCCTTCGATGCGAACGATCGGTCCTGAATTCAATTCAGCGACCCGTCTTCACCGAGGTCCACAGGCGCGTGCGGTCGCGCGTCTGCTCGGCCGTGCCGGCGGTGATGGTGTAGAACTTCGCGCGCACGTCGGCCGGCGGATAGATCAGCGGATTCTCCGAAATGTCCTTCGGCAGCAGCGCGAAGGCGGCCTTATTGCCGTTGGCGTAGCCGGTGAGTTCGCTCGACGCGGCGGCGACCTTGGCTTCCAGCATGAAGTCCATGAAGCGGTAGGCGTTGGCCTGGTTCGGCGCGTCCTTGGGGATGGCGACGACGTCGATCCACAGCATCGCGCCTTCCTTGGGGATCGCGTATTCAATGTCGACCTTGCTGACCGCCTTGGCGCCGCGGTCGCGGGCCTGGAAGACGTCGCCGGAGAAGCCGAAGGCCAGGCAGATGTTCCCGCCGGCCAGCGCGTTGATGTACTCCGAGGAATGGAACTTGCGGACGAAGGGCCGCACCGCCTTCACGACGTCGGCCGCCTTGGCGAGATCCTCCGGCTTCTTCGAATCGGGATCGAGGCCAAGATACTTGAGCGCGGCCGGCAGCATGTCGGTGGCGCTGTCGAGCAGCATGACGCCGCAATCCTGGAACTTCGACACGACCGCCGGATCGAAGATCATGCGCAGCGAATCGACCGGCGCGTCCGGCATGCGCTTCCTGATCTCCGCCACGTTGTAGCCGATGCCGATGGTGCCCCACATCCAGGGGACGGCATGGGCATTGCCGGGATCGTAGGTCGCCAGCGCCGTCATGATCTCGGGATCGAGGTTCTTCCAGTTCTTCAGCTTCGACTTGTCGAGCGGAAGGAAGATGTTGGCCTGGAGCTGGCGCACGAAGAAGGGCGAGGCCGTGGGCACTACGATGTCGTAGCCCGATTTGCCGGTGCGCAGCTTGGCGTCGAGGATCTCGTTGCTGTCGTAGGTCGTGTAGTTGACCTTGATGCCGGTGTCCTTGGCAAAGTCCTTGAGCTGGTCCTCGGCGATGTAATCCGACCAGTTGTAGACGTTGACCTGGCCCTGGGCGAAAGCCGGCGACGCGACCGATGCGGCTGTGAGGCCGAGCAGTGAAAACAGGGTGGAAATACGCATCGAGGGCTCCGGAATGACCGGGCGCATCATTCCGGCGAGCCCTGTGAAAGGCAAGCGGCGAGCTGCCGTGGCAGCCCGCCGCGATGCCGGCTAGACGGGCGCTTCCCGATGCAGGTTTCGGGTGAACCACATGGCGAGCGACAGTACGGCGAAGAGCATCAGGGAGCCGCCCAGCAAGGCGACGTCTTCGAGCTGCAGCAGGCTGTAGAGGCCGGCGTACAGGCCCGCCAGGACCGCGCCGAAGGCCAGTGTGGGACCACGACGGCGATGAAGGGCCCAACTGTAGACCGTCGCCTGCAATACCACGGCCGTTGCGCTGACCAGATAGGCTGGCCCGAAGCCGATCTGTTCGCTGAGCGACAGGAGGAGCAGATAGAAGATGCAGAGGGCGAGGCCGATCAGCCCGTATTGCATGGCATGCGGCCGGCTGCCGGTCGCCATCTCGACGAGGAGGCCGACGGCGAAGGTCAGTCCGATGAACATGATGCCGTATTTGATGGCCCGGTCGGTCTCGCGATAGGCGTCGATCGGCGTCAGCAGGGTGACTCCGAAGGACGAGTCGATGACCGTGCGCGCCGAAGGATCGTTGTTGGTGCTGATATTGTCCCAGAGTTGGCTGTAGGGGCGGCCGAGATGGGACGTGGTCCAGTGCGCGCGAAAGCCGTCGTTCGCGATCGATTGCGTCGTCGGCAGATAGCGTCCCGTGAAGCTCGGGGAGGGCCAGGGTGAGGTGATCGTCGCCTCGGTGCGGCGGCCGAGCGGCGTCATGGCGAAGTTCGTGCTGCCGGCCATGGAAATCCGGAAGCGGACGGTGATAGTTTCCGTCGTTGCTAGCGCCTCCGAGCCGATTGCGGCCTTCAGCGAGGAAAGCATGGTACCCGAGCCGGCTGCCCATTCGAACGACTGTCCGTTGACGTCGATCGAGCCGGCATCGACCGATCGCGGTTCGGTGATTCCGATTTCGAGGCGCGCGTTCTGCCAGTTGAGCCGGCGTGCGTTGGCGAGGAAGTCCTGCACGGTCTTGGTCTGGAACTCGGCGACCACGTCCAGGGTCGTCGAATATACCGTCATGGAAAAGAGGCCACGGCGACGCTGTTCCGGCAGGATCTTGCCGTCGATCGCGAGCTTCTCGGGGAGAAGGGTCAGCGCGGCGTCGCGGCGGACCACGTCGCCGGACGGCCAATAGGGAAGAACCAGCATCGGGCCGGTAAAGGTCTGGGGGCCGCCCCAGGAGTCGACGATGTTGCCTGCCGCCTGCTCCTGATAGTGCTGACGGTCGGAGATCACGCCGCCGATTAGGCCGAGCGGGATGGTCAGCAGCATCGTGAGCGCAGCTAAAATCACGGCGCGCGCCGGTAGGCTGCCCGCCAGCAGGTAGCGGTAGACCGTCAGCAGGAAGCCCGGTTCGCGACGAAAGGGCGGAGCCGGCGGAGGTGGCGGCGGCGGAGAAGCAGCAGCATCAGCGGTATCGGTCATCGAATGTCTCCTGTGCAGGACACTCGGCAAGCTGGCGATCCGCGGTGCAGGCCGGGCGCAGGATTTGTGGAGATTCCGTGCAAAAGCGTGCAGCCCCGTCGACACGACCGGCGCCTGCGCTACAGTCGCTTCCATGCAGAAGATCCTGGTGGTCGACGACGATGCGCATATTCGCGAGGTCGTGTGCTTCGCCTTGCGCCGCGCCGGCTACGAACCGATCCAGGCAGCCGATGGCGTTGCCGCCCTCGACATGGCTTCGCGGGAAAAGCCATCGCTGATCGTTCTCGACATCATCATGCCCGAGCTCGACGGCACGGCGGTCTGCACGCAGCTGCGCGCCACGTCCGACGTGCCGATCATCTTCCTCAGTTCCCGGGACGACGAGATGGATCGTATCCTGGGACTGGAACTCGGTGGCGACGACTATGTCGTGAAGCCGTTCAGCCCGCGCGAGCTGGTGGCCCGCGTGAAGGCGATGTTGCGTCGCCATGGTCAGCCGCCGGCCGGCGATTCGCAGCGGCTGGTGCAGGGCAAGCTCGTCATCGATCTTGAAGCGCATGTCGCGCTGTGGGACGGCGGAGAAGTGGCACTGACGGCGACCGAATTCGCCTTGCTTAAAGTCTTCGTGGCGCAGCCGCGCCGGGCGTTCACGCGCGACAATCTCATGGCAGCCGCCTATCCCGGCAGCCGCTTCGTGAGCGACCGCACGATCGACAGCCACGTCCGGCACATACGGTCCAAGTTCGGGGCCGTGGGCGGCGATCCGATCGAGACGGTGCACGGCGTCGGCTACAAGCTGGCGGCCGTTTGAAATGGCCTTGGCCTTTCGTCGCCTGCCGCGCATCCGGACACTGCTGCTGGCCACTTACCTAACGGTCCTGCTGTTGCCGGTCGCCGGCATCGGCATCCTCAGGCTCTACGAGAGTGCCCTGTTGCGTCAAACCGAGGCCGAGCTTCTCGCGCAGGCCGCGGTTCTGTCGGCCGTATATCGGTCGAGCTGGCTGGAGCGTGCCCCGCCGGGAGCCTTGGAGAACATGCCGAAGGCGGCACTTCCCTGGGGCTCGCCGACCTCTCCGCCGTCGCGCGAGCAATGGCTCGTGCTGCAGCCCCAGCTCGACTTTGCCGATACGGAGATACTGCCCCGCGCCCCGGATGCCGCCTTCACGGAGCGGCGACCGGAAGCCGTCGCGACCCAGGCGGCTGACGTTCTGGCGTCCGTGGTCAGCGAAGTGCGCCGGATGACCCTGGCCGGCGTTCGCGTGGTCGATTCGAGCGGCATCATTGTCGCCTCGACCGGCGGAGAACTCGGCCTCAGCCTCGCCGGACAGGCGGAAGTGGCGCACGCGCTGCGCGGCGCCCCCAAGGCAGTCCTGCGCGAGAGGATCACGCAATCCCCTGATCAGGGATGGGAATCGATCAGCCGCAACACCGATGTCCGGGTCTTCGTGGCCGTGCCGGTGCTGGCGGATGGGCACGTGCTGGGCGCCGTGCTGGTTTCCCGGACGCCGCGCAACATCGTGCAGACCCTTTACGGCAAGCGATATGCCCTGTTGGCGCTCGCGGCCGTGCTCGCCGCGTCCGTCATCGGGCTGGCGTGGTTTGCCGGCCATACGATCGTGCGGCCGACGCGGCAGCTCGAAGCGATGGCCCGCCGCGTCGCCAGCGGCGAGGTGAGGTCGGTGGAGCCGCTCGCCCACCCGATGACGCGCGAACTCCAGTCGCTGTCGGACTCGGTCGTCACGATGGCCAATGCCCTGGAGGCGCGCGCCGATTATGTGCGCGACCTCGCGCTGGGCATCAGCCATGAGTTCAAGACGCCGATCACCGCGATCCGAGGCAGTGCCGAACTGCTGCGCGACCACCTCCATGAGATGTCGGACGACGAGCGCGGCCGGTTTATCTCGAACATCCTCGCCGATACCGGCCGGCTCGACCGGCTTGTTCGGCAGATCCTCGACCTCGCGCGCGCCGACTCGCTGACGCCGCGAGGCGATGAGGTTTGCGATGTCGCCGTTGCCGTCACGGAGATGGTGGTCGATCTGCAGCAGGAAGGTCATCGCGTTTCGGTCGATGCGCCGCCGGCCTTGCCGGCAGCCGTGGACCGGGCGTCCTTCGACATCGTGCTCGCCAATCTTCTGGAGAATGCGCGGCAGCACGCCGGCCCTTCGGCCTCTGTCGCCGTCACTGTGCGAGTTGTTCAAGACGAGGTCGTCGTGGACGTAACGGACGACGGCATCGGCATCTCGGCCGGCAATGCCGGGCGCATCTTCGACCGCTTCTTCACGACGGCCCGGGATGCGGGCGGCACCGGCCTCGGCCTGGTCATCGCGCGCCGGCGGGTGACGGCCTTCGGAGGCCGTCTCGACCATATTCCGTCGGCCCGCGGTGCGTGCTTCCGGATTCGCCTCCGCAGGGCCTAGACGCCGAGATATCTGTGCTGCAGGTCCTTGTCGCTGGCCAGCGCCTGGGACGAGCCGGCCCACACGACGCGGCCCTTCTCGACGATGTGGTGCCGGTCGGCGAGCGGGATCAGGGCCGACACGTTCTTGTCGATGACGAGGATGGCCTGGCCCTCGCTCTTCAGCCGGCCGAGGCAGGACCAGATCTCCTGCCGGATCAGCGGCGCCAGGCCCTCGGTCGCCTCGTCGAGGATCAGCAGCTTGGGGTTGGTCATCAGCGCCCGGCCGATCGCCAGCATCTGCTGCTCGCCGCCGGAGAGCTGGTTGCCCATGTTGCGCTGGCGCTCGGCCAGCCGCGGGAAGAATTCGAAGACGCGCGCGATGGTCCAGGGGCTCGGCCGGGATGTGCGGTTGGCACTGGCGGCCACGAGGTTTTCGCGCACCGAGAGGTTGGGGAAGATCTGTCGTCCCTCGGGCACCAGGCCGAAGCCGAGCCGGGCGATGCGGAAGGCGGGGAGGCCGTCGACCCTGTTGCCTTCGAACTCAACCGTGCCGCGGCGCGCCGGCATCAGGCCCATGATCGTGTGCACGGTCGTGGTCTTGCCCATGCCGTTGCGGCCCATCAGGGTCACCACCTGGCCGGCCTCGATGGCGAGTTCCATGCCGAACAGCGCCTGGCTGGGACCGTAGAAGGCGTCGAGGTCGCGGACCTTCAGCATCAGGCCATCTCCTCGCCGAGATAGGCCTGGCGCACTTCCGGGTTGGCGCGGATCTCGTCGGGCGTGCCGCTCGCGATGGCGCGGCCATAGACCAGCACGGTGATGCGGTCGGCGAGCTGGAAGACGGCATCCATGTCGTGCTCGATCAGTAGCATGGCGTGCTTCTGCTTCAGCGCCCGCAGGAAGCCGATCAGCCGCTGGCTCTCCTCGGCGCCCATGCCGGCCATCGGCTCGTCGAGCAGCAGCAAGGTGGGCTCGCCTGCCAGCGCCATGGCGATCTCGAGCTGGCGCTGCTCGCCGTGGCTCAGCGATGCGGCGAGAGTGCCGGCACGCTCGCCGAGGCCGACTTCGTCGAGCAGGCGGCGCGCGGGGCCGCGCAGGCTCTCGTCGCGGCGCGCATCGGCCAGGAAGCGGAAGGAATGGCCGGCATGGCCCTGCACGGCCAGCGCCACGTTCTCCAGCGCCGTAAACTCGCGCAGCACCGAGGTGATCTGGAAGGAGCGACCCAGTCCGAGGCGCACACGCGCATGCGTCGGCACGCGGGTGACGTCGCGGCCGGCGAAGTGGATGGCGCCGGAATCGGGTGCGACGACGCCCGTGAGCTGGTGGATCAGCGTGGTCTTGCCCGCACCGTTCGGGCCGATCAGCGCATGGATCTCGCCCGGCCGCACGTCGATCGACACATTGTCAGTCGCCAGCAGGCCGCCATAGCGCTTCACCAGGTGCTCGGTGCGCAGCAGGGGCTCAGTCATGGCGGCGCCCCAGCAGCGAATCGATGCCGCCGCGCGCGTAAAGCGCGATCAGGACCAGCAAGGGGCCGAAGACGATCATCCAGTATTCGCCCCAGCCCTTGTGGACGAGGTTCATGACCGGGGGCAGCGCTTCCTCCAGGACGAAGAAGGCGATGGTGCCGTAGAGTGGGCCGAACAGGGTGCCCATGCCGCCCAGCACGATGATGACGATGAGGTCGCCCGACTTCATCCACGACATCATGGCGGGCGAGATATAGGCGCCTTCGTTGGCCAGCAGGATGCCCGAGAGGCTGCCCAGCGCACCGGCGATGGTGAAGGCCACGAGCCGATAGCGGAACACGGGGAAGCCCAGCGCCGTCATGCGCAGTTCGTTGGACTTGGCGCCGCGGATCACCAGGCCGAAGCGGGAGTTGGCGTAGCGGCCGCAGAACCACAGGCTGGCGCAGAGCAGCGCGAGGCACAGCCAGTAGAAGCTCGCCTTGTCGCGCAGGTCGATCAGGCCGGGGAAGCGGCTGCGGCTGATGTTGAGCCCGTCGTCGCCGCCATAGGCTTCGAGGCCGCTGCCCACGTAGTAGACGAGCTGCGCGAAGGCGAGCGTGATCATGATGAAGTAGAGGCCGCGCGTCCTGAGAGACAGCGCGCCGATCAGGGCCGCCCAGGCCGTCGCGGCCAGAAGCGCGACCGGCCACTGGATCCAGCCGCTGGAGACGCCGTGCGCCGACAGGATGCCGACCGCATAGCCGCCGATGCCGAAGAACATCGCGTGGCCGAAGCTTACCAGCCCGCCATAGCCCAGGATCATGTTGAGGCTGACCGCGGCGATCGACCAGATGACGATGCGCGTGCCGATCGACAGGAGATAGCGCTGGTCGAAGGCCTGGGTGAGCAGCGGCAGGGCCGCCAGCACCAGCAGGATCAGCGCCGTCGCGATCCCGCGCGGCGTGCGAAGCGCGGCCATCATGTGCGCTGGCCGAACAGGCCGGTCGGCCGCCAGACGAGGACGGCGGCCATCAGTACATAGACCAGCACCTGCGAGATGGCCGGCGCGGCGCTCGAGGCGGCGCTGGAGCTCATGAAGGTCTTGAGGATGTCGGGCAGGAAGGCGCGGCCGACGATGTCGATCTGGCCGACCACCATGGCGGCGATGAAGGCGCCTTTAATGGAGCCGATGCCGCCGATGACGATGATGACGAGGGCGAGGATCAGGATGTCGTCGCCCATGCCGATTCTCACCGTGCCGATGGGGGCTGCCATCAGGCCGGCGAGACCGGCGAACACGGCGCCCAGGCCGAACACCAGGCTGAACAACAACTCGATGTTGACGCCCAGCGCGCCGATCATGCGGCGGTTTGAGGCACCGGCGCGGATCAGCATGCCGAGCCGCGTGCGCGCCACCAGCCAGGCCAGCAGGATCGCCACGACGGCGCCGACCACGATGATGGCGAAGCGGTAGGCCGGGTAGGGCACGCCCGGCAGGATCTCGACGGTGCGGTTCAGGAAGCCGGGGATCGCAATGCTCTTGCCAGCGGGACCCCAGATCGCGCGCACCAACTCGTTGAAGAACAGGATCAGGCCGAAGGTCGCCAGCACCTGGGTGAGATGGTCGCGCGCGTAGAGCCGCCGGATCACAACGATCTCGACGGTCACGCCCAGCAGAAAGGTCGCGGGCAGCGCCAGCAGCGCGCCCAGCACGAAGGAGTCCGTGACGCCGATCAGGGTCCAGGCGATGTAGGCGCCCATCATGTAGAGCGAGCCGTGCGCCAGGTTGACCAGGTCCATGATGCCGAGGGTCAGGGTCAACCCGGCGGCGAGCAGGAACATCAGCAGGCCGAGTTGCACGCCGTTCAGCACCTGGAGCAGCAGGTATTCCATCTATTCCTCAAACAAAACGGGAGCGCGTCGCCGCGCTCCCGTCGATTGGTTCGACGACGAACTTCACTTCATCGGGCACTTTTCGGCGAAGGGATCGACCGCGTTCTTCACGGCGGTGGCGATGGTCTTCACCGTCATCATGCCCTGCGGATCCTTGACCGCTTCCTGGATGTAGAAGTTCTCGATCGGGAAGTTGTTGTTGCCGAACTTGAAGTCGCCGCGGACTGACTTGAAGTTGGCCTTCTTCATCTCGGCGCGGACCTTGTCCTTGCTCGAAAGGTCACCCTTCAGCGCCTCGGCGGCCGAGGCCATCAGCATGATCGCATCGTAGCTCTGCGCGCCGTAGTAGGACGGATAGACGCCGTGCTTCTTCTTGAAGTCCTCGACGTACTTCTTGTTGGCCTCGTTCGGCAGGTCGTTGACCCATTCCTGCGCGCCCAGCGTGCCGATGGCGAGGTCGCCCTGCTGCGGCAGGGTGATCGCGTCGATCGAGAACACCTGGTAGAGCGGCACGGTCTTGTTGAGGCCGGACTGCGCCCACTGCTTCACGAACTGAACGCCGTGCGCGCCGGGATAGAAGATGAAGATGCCGTCCGGCTTGGCGGCGGCGATCTTGGTCAGCTCGGCCGAGAAGTCGAGCTGGTCGGGCCACTTGGTGAAGTCCTCGCTGACGATCTTGCCCTTGTAGGTGCGCTTCACGCCCGCGAGCATGTCCTTGCCGGCGGCGTAGTTTGGGCCGACCAGGTAGAGGCTCTTCACGCCCTTGGTGTTCAGGTACTCGCCCATCGCCATCGGGGTCTGGTCGTTCTGCCACGAGGTCGAGAAGAAGTTCTTGTTGCAGAGTTCGCCCGCGATCTGCGACGGGCCGGCATTGGCCGAAATCAGGATCGTATCGCCCTCGTCGACCACGGTCTTGTAGGAGGCCAGCAGCACGTTCGACCAGATGTAGCCGGCGATGAAGTTCACCTTGTCCTGCTGGACGAGCTTTTCGGAGCGCGCCTTGCCGACGTCCGGCTTGAACTGGTCGTCCTCGTAGACGATCTCGAAGGGCTTGCCGCCCATCTTGCCGCCGAGATGCTCCTTGGCGAGCTCGACCGAGCGGCGCATGTCCTCGCCGATCGCCGCCTGCGGGCCGGAAAAGGTGCTGACGAAGCCGATCTTGATCGGGCTCTGGGCCATCGCCGGCAGGCCGAACGCCATGGTGGCCGCCATTGTTGCGGTCCCAAACAATTTGTACTTCATGAGCCGACGCTCCCTGTTTCCCTTGGGCGCCATAAAAGCGGAAAACCCGCAGTCCAACAACGGCTTAATGGATGGTGGCCGTCGACCTCAGGGTCGCGAGCGGCAGCGCCGACGCGGCCGCCACGTCGGCCGGTGCGCCGTCGAGGATGGCCCAGGCGAAACCCGCGCCGGCGGCCTCGCGGCAGCTGGCACTTGCCACGATCGTGACCTCGCCCTCGCGCGGCGCGCGCCGGCCGAACTGCTCCAGCCGCGAGGCGACGTTCACGGCCTCGCCGATCGCGGTGTAGTCCACGCGGCCGGCGAAGCCGATGTTTCCCACCAGCACCGTGCCGGTGTGCAGGCCGATGCGCATGCGGCAGGCGTGCAGGCCGCGCGCCCGGCGCTCGATGTTGAAGGTCTCGACCTCCTTCGCGACGGCCAGTGCGCCCTGACAGGCGATGCGGGCGTGGTCGGGAACGGTATCGGGCGCGCCCCAGAAGGCCATGAGCCCATCGCCGATATACTTGTCGATGGTGCCGCCGCTCGCCTCGATGGCCGGGCCGATGCGCGACAGCAGGTCGTTCAGGTAAGCCGCCGTCTCGGCCGCCGGGCGATCGCGCGAATAGGCGGTGTAGCCTTCGAGGTCGCTGAACAGGATGGTGACGGCCCGATCCTCGTTGACCGGCAGGCTGCCCTGCTGCTCGGTCAGGCGCGCCACCAGGGCGCGGGGCAGGTAGGTCGCCGACAGTTTGAGGCCGCGGGCCATGCGCTCGAAGGCGTGGTTGGCGCGGCTGATCTCGCGCACGCGGCTGTCGGGCAGGGCCGGCACGTTCTCGAGGTCGAGACGCTCGACGGCGCCCGCCGCGCCGGCCAGCGCCAGGATCGGCTGCGCCAGCCGTCGGCCGAGATAGATCGCCGCCAGGCCGGTGAGGAGCATCAGCACGCCGCCCGCGATCAGGATGCCGCGCACGATCCAGCGCGCCCACGCCGATTCACGGCCGGCCTCGTAATAGCCCACGATCAGCTCGGCCGGCGCATAGGCATCGACGTTGCGCCGGATCCAGGCGAAGGAACGGTCGCCTACCCAATTCCAATGGCCGTCGATGCGGGCGTGATGCCGGAACCAGGACAGCGGATTGGGATCGGGCGCCCAGATCGATGCGAGGACGGGATCGCCGACTTCCTGCAGGGTGACCAGGCGCGTCTGGGCGCGGGCCTCGCCGTTCAAGGTCTTGGCGAGCTTGGGATGGGCCAGCACATGGTCGCGGCCGGCCAGGATGAACGGCGTGCGCTCACCGTCGAGTTCGATCTCCTTCAGGAATCGCGACAGGTCGGTCGTGCCGATCGCCGCGCCGATGACGCCACGAAATTCGCCGCGCACCCGCACCGGCACGATCACCGGCAGGATGGGCTCGCCGACGACGAACGACCAGACCGGCTCGCCCCAGCCCGGGCCGTTCATGGTGCGGGCGCGTTCGAGCAACGCATCGGCGAAGCGCACATTCTCGCGCGGCTCCGGTCGCATGGTCCGGTCGGCGCGCACGAAGCGCGTGGCCTCGCCCTCGACCGGCAGCACGACGAAGCCCACGGTCTGGGGCACGGCCGCCAGCGTGCCCAGCGCGAAGATGCGCCACTGCTCGCGGTCGTCGAAATCGATGTCGCCGCGCGCGATGGCGTCGCTGAGATAGGCGAGCTGGTTCTGTACCGGCCGCAAATGTGCCTCGAGCCGGCGCTCGATCAGGTCGATCGTCAGCTCTGAACGCTGCAGGGAGGAGGATTCGAGGTTGCTCTGCGCGGCGAACCACGCGACGCCGATCACCGGTGCGATCGAGACGAAGACCAGGCCCACCATCAACGCCGGCAGCAACCGTGCGATCGGCCAGCCGGGTGTCTCGGACTTCTTCGCGAAAATCATGCAGCTCCGATGCTTCCACGAAGCCGGGACGAAAAAGTGGCGCGGCCGGCGTTCGGCCTACACAATAACTTGATCTCCCATCCAGCAGGTCCGGCTTTCGGGGACATCATCGATGACCAGCGGTGTGAAGCCATGTTTCGTCCAGAAGCTAAATGCGCCGCTGTTCATGCGGTTGACGCCGATATGGAATGACCGCGCGCCGCGTGTCCGGGCGGCGGCCAGCCAGGTTCCGAGAAGCAGCGATCCCACACCGCGGCGCTGCAGGCGGGGCAGCAGGTTCAGGTGCAGATGCGCAGGGTAGCGCGTCACGATCCCGGCCGGTGTCGGTGTGGGGCGGTGGATCATCGACGCGCGGCGCTGGTCCGCGGTCTGTTCGTCGGGAGCGACGCTTACCGGATCGGCATATTGCCAGCGCAGCGACGGCCACCACTCGCGTTCCAGCCTCTCTTCCCAGGCGGCGGTATCGACGGCGCCGGTGACAAAACCTGCAACACCGTCGCGATCCTCGGCGACGAAGGTGAGGCCGGGTTCCAGCACCGCATAGGGCGCGATGTAGATGTGCCCCATCATCTTCGGATCGCGATAGAGATGCGAGGCATCGCCGCCGGCATGGCCGGTGGCGAGCGAGATCGCATAGCAGGCGTCGAGGTCTGCTGCTTCGAATGGTCGGACCTGTGGAACGCTGTCCACTAAGTACCCACTCTTGTCATCCTGAGCGAAGCGAAGGATCTCACGCTAGCCACGAAGTCCTTTGGTCGTTCAGCAAGGTCCTTCGCTTCGCTCAGGACGACATCTAGGACCGCAGCTTGAAGCGCTGGATCTTGCCGGTCGCGGTCTTCGGAAGCTCGGGCACGTATTCGACCCAGCGCGGATACTTGTACGGCGCCAGCGTCTTCTTGCAGTGGGCCATCAGCGCGTCCGTGAGGGCGGCGCCCGCATCGCCCGGCTGCTTCAGCACGACGATCGCCTTGGGCTTGATCAGCGCCTGTTCGTCGGCCTGGCCGACAACGGCGGCTTCGAGGATGGCGGGATGGCCGACCAGACAGTTCTCGATCTCCACCGGCGAGCACCAGATGCCGCCGACCTTCAGCATGTCGTCGCTGCGGCCCTCGTAGATGAAGTAGCCGTCGGAGTCCTCGCGATAGGTGTCGCCGGTGTTCAGCCAGCCGTTGACCATCGTCTCGGCCGTCTTCTCCGGCTTGTTCCAGTAGTACTTCGCGGTCGACTCCGCCTTGATCCACAAACGGCCACTCTCGCCCTTGGGAACGGGATCGCCGTTCTCGTCGAGAATGCGCACCTCATAACCCGGCACCGGCTTGCCGCTGGTGCCGGCGCGGAAATCGTCGAGCCGGTTGCCGATGAAGATGTGCAGCGCCTCGGTCGAACCAATGCCGTCGAGGATCGTCGTGCCGGTCTGTTCCTTCCAGCGGCGGAACATGTCGCCAGGCAGGGCTTCGCCCGCCGAGACGCAGGCGCGCAACGAAGACAGATCGCGCTTGGTCGTTTCCAGGGCCGCGAGCTGGGCGGCATAGAGAGTCGGCACGCCGTAGAAGAGCGTGGGCTTGAAGGTCTCGATGTTGCTGAAGGTCGTGTCGGGGGTCGGCCGGCGATCGTCGAGCACGGCGGTGCCGCCGACCCAGAGCGGGAAGGTCATGCCGTTGCCCTGACCGTAGGCGAAGAACAGCTTGGCGGCGGAGTAGCTGATGTCCTGTTCCGTGACACCCAGCACGCGCACGCCATAGAGTTCGCTGGTCACCACCATGTCGCGCTGGGCATGGACGGCGCCCTTGGGGCGGCCGGTCGAGCCCGACGAATAGAGCCAGAAGCAATCGTCCTCAGGCGCAGCGAGCCGCGGCTTGAGCTGGGGCGAGGCTTTCGCCATCTCGGCGAGGAAGGCGTCGACCGTCATCGAAGGAGGGGCCTTGCCGCCGAGCTGCTTCAGTGCCGGCTTGATTTCACCGGCGAATTCGGAGGAATAGACGACGAGGCCGCAACCCGAATCCTCGACCATGTAGGCATAGTCGGATGCGCGCAGCAGGGTGTTGGGCGGCACGGGCACGATGCCTGCCTTGATGGCCCCCCAGAAGAGATAGAAGAAGGCCGGGCAGTCCTTCACCACCATCAGCAGGCGGTCGCCGGGCTTCAGGCCTAGCCCGAGCAGCGCATTGCCCGTCCGGTTCACGCGGTCCGCCAGCTCGGCGTAGGTCACCGTCTCCCGGGCGGTGAGGATCGCCGGCTTCGCTCCGCGCCCTTCGGCCAGATGACGGTCGATGAACGGCACCGCGACGTTGAAGCGGGCCGGCAGTTCGACCGCGTGGGCGGGAGAGAAGGAAATGCCTGAGGGAAGCGCCATGTCGGGACCCGGGAAGGATTTTGAGCCTCTTCGATACTGATCGGCGGATGGACTCGCAACGCCTCCGGCTCTCGCACGTTGTGTGGCCGAATAACCTGGGATGAAGGTCCATGAAGCAAGGCGCCGTTTTTGTGGTCGCTTCCACCGTACTGTTGGCGGGTGTCGCCTTCGCCCACATGTCCGCGCCCTTGCCGGAGGGGACGCCGTTCGGATCCTCCGCAAAAGCCGCGACGGCGTCGGTCAGTGCCTCGTCCGTCGCTCCCGTGTCCAAGGCGGTCGTGGAGGTTCGCCAAGCACCGGTGCCGCTGCAGATGAAGGAACGGCCGCCGGTCGCCCTGCCGCCGATCGTCGAAACCGCATCGGCAACGCAGCCGGCCCAGACCATGGGGGCTGTCGAGGTCGAGGGTGGCGGCTTCGCCAAGACCGCCATTGAGTCGGACGGCTACAAGGCGGTCAAGAACATCACAGTCGGTCCGGACGGGACATGGCGCGCGCGCGCCATGCGCGGAAAGACCGAAGTCGTCCTGACCGTGGATCGCGAAGGCCGCGTGTCGGCGGACTGACAGAGCCATCTTTCGCCGGATGGGATGCAACCTGGTTAGTGTCCCGGCGTTGTCTAGGTGCAGCCTTTGACGGTTTCAGTGACCGTTCCTCTCCCCCGAGGGGCTGCAGAAGCCCGTCCTGGTTCGCCAGGGCGGGCTTTCCCTTGTGTGATGGTCGCAACGGAATGCGAAAACGCCCGCCCGGGGATCCGGGCGGGCGCTCTTGCGAGTCGTTCTTTCTGTGGGCTTAGAAGCGTATAGCCACGCCCCTATCGGCGCTGACGGACACGCCGTCGCCGGCCCTGGCCAGGGGTTGCACCGGCGCCGGCCGGACGGTGATCGATGCCGCCGGCGCGCCCTGGCTCAGCATCTCCTGTTTCACCGCATTGGCATATTCGGGCCGGCCTTCGATGAGGACCGGCGACGACTTGGCCGCATTGGCGGCGCTGCGGATGGTCTCCATGGCGGAATCGGGAACGCGCATGCTTCCCTTCTCCATGAAGAGGATATGCTCGGACTTTGCCATCGGCTTCCCGTAAGTCGCCGACGCGAGATCCTGGCTCATGGCCGACAGCGGCATCAGAGCAAGACCGCCCAGGACTATGGCTATGGTGATCTTCTGCATGGTCGGTACTCCTTGTTTCTGTATCGGACCAACGCAGAAGCCACGGTGGAAGTTTCCCGGTAAATGCGAGGAACAGTTCCTCGAAATGCCCGTTATCACTCGTTTGGCACACCGCGAATTTCGCGGGCCGTTGCCATTGCGATTGCGCGGCTTGTGTGCGGCGCATTGAGCGCGCACGATGCAGGACAAGCAAATTGCAGACAGGGGGATGTAGATGTCGGAGGAACGGAAGAGGGTTGTGCAGCGCTTTCGCGAGCGCCTCGCGCACTTGGAGTCGGCCACGGGACCGGCGCACTGGCACCTGTTTCATCTGCACAACGCGTTGAACGCTCTGCCGGACGATCACGCCGCCGCCGACCTTCATCTCGACGAGTTCGATCGTGCCGACTTGGCCAAGGAGTTTCCCGAAATGGATGCCGACAAGGCGCCTTCCGTTTCGGAAATTCGTTCTCGCTTCGACCTGATTGCGGGCGGGCCTGTCTGACGCGACTTCGCGTCAGACCTGCTTGCCCATTCCCTCGTCGCGCCATTCGCGGCGCTTGCGTTCCATCTCGGTCTCGACGCGGCGATAGGGTGGCGCGTCGGGATCGAACGTCGTCCAGCCTTCCTCTCGCCAGGCCGCGGCTCGCGCCGCAAGATCCACCGGGCGATGGATCGACAGGAGCCCCTCGATCCGGCCGACCTGATCGTCGGGCACGCGCACTGCGACCAGTGTTCCGCCTCGACGGATCGCTTCGGCGTGTAGGGCGGCCTGCTCCTCGTCGACGCCGGCGCCGAACAGCGCTCCCATGAGCCCTCCGGTGGCCACGCCGGCCGCGGTGCCGACCGCGGTGGCGGCCAGCCAGCCGGCGGCCACGACGGGTCCGAGGCCCGGGATCGCGAGGAGACCGAGCCCTGCCAGCAGGCCGGCACTCCCGCCGACGACACCGCCGATCCCGGCGCCCGCAGCCGTATCAGAGACCGCCTCGACGTCATCGTGCCCGGCCCCGGGCTGACGGCTGGCGATCAGGCTCACGTCGGAGGAGGGCACACCGGCCTGCTCGATCGCGTCCACGGCGGCGCGCGCCTGCACGAAGGTGTCATAGGACCGGCTTAGGGTCTTCACGGCTCACTCCATGTTGGATGAGGCGATACAACAGGGAGAACGGCACATGGTTGCTGTATCGAAAGGCGATACAGGCGCAATCATCGGTCTTTGGTATGCGAAGATAGGCATCTCGCAACAGGCGCCATGCTCTAGGCTCCCGGGGTGACACGAGTCCTGCCCTTGGCCGTTGTATTGTGCCCTGCGCCCGGAACTGTCGCCCAATGGCAGCCTCCGCTACAGAGCCGTCCCCCTGAATGACCCCACAAGTGCAGAAGACAAACGCCGGAGATGCGCAACCTTTTTTGATCGGTACGGTTTGTGACATACTGATTTCGAGGAGCAATCCGGTCGATGCGCGTCTTTAGACTGGCAATTGTGGCCGCCATCCTGGTGCTCGGAGTCCCCGCCGGAGCGCGGGATTTCACCTCATCCGACATCTTTCCCGCGAGCTATCCGACCGTCCGCGCCGTCGCCTACATGGGCGACCTGATGCGCGAGCGCAGCGGCGATCGACTGATCCTGTCGAACTTGGGGGCCGACGACCAGACCACCGAGACCTTTACGCTGGGTCAACTACGCACCGGTACGCTCGACATGGCGCGGGTCAATGTCGCCGCCTTGAACAGTGCGGCGCCCGCCACCGTCGTCCTCACGCTGCCCTATCTTTTTCGCTCGACCGCACACGAGCGGCGGGTGCTGGACGGGCCGATCGGAGAGGAGATCCTCGCCTCGCTGGAGCGTGCCGGTTTCATCGGCCTCTGCTTCTACGACCTCGGCCCGAGATCGACCTATGGGACCCGGCCGGTGCGCACGCCGGCGGACCTGCGCGGCCTGAAGTATCGCGTCCAGCAATCCTCGAACTGGGCGCCCATGGTGCGTGCGATGGGCGCGCAGCCCGTCATGATGCCGCTGTTCCGCGGCCAGGCTGCGATGCGCACAGGAATCGTCGACGTCTCCGATGGACATTGGTCATCCCTGGTCGCTTCCCAGCATCATCGCGTCGCCAAATACTTCAGCCTGACCGAGCATGTGCGGTCACCCGGCGTTCTGCTCGTTTCGAAGCGCGTATGGGACACGCTCCCGGCCGATGACAGGGCGATCATGAAGACGGCCGCCCGCGAATCCGTCGCCTACTATCGAAGCCTGTGGGACGAGCACGAGGCGGCGGCCCGGCGCATCGCCGAAACGGCGGGTGTCCAGGTCGTCAGCGACATCGACTATGCGGGCTTCGTCTCGGTGATGGAGCCGCTGCACACCACCATGGTCTCCGACACGCGACTGAGGTCGATGATCGAGCGCATCAAGGCCGACAAAGGGCCATAGGCGTCGAAGAGCGCTATTTGAGTGCGTTCATGAGCGGTTCGTTGGAGAGCTGCATCAGGCCGCCGAACGGCAGGCCAAGCTCCAGGATCAGGTAGAAGGCCGCGGACGCGGAGAGGATGCAGAGCGCCATCACGACGAACAAGGTGGGGTTGGGTGGCGACGTCATGCTGAAGATGCCGAAGATGAACATCAGCCAGAGGATCAGAACAACGAGGAATGTATTCGAAATCGAGTCCGTTGGTTGGGCGAAGAGCGCGAGTTGTGTTTGTGCAAGGTCGGAGCTGACCTGGATGGCACGTGCCTGGAGCGCGCGCTGCTTCGAGTTGGCCGGCTGCAGGTCCTGCAGCAAGAACAGGACTTCCTCCTCCGGGGTCTTCGATGCGTCGAGCCGGACACCGCGCGCGATGGCCTCTTCGCGCCAAATTGAATCGATCATGGGCTGGATCTCGGCGCGCAAAGCCGTCCGTATGGGTTGCGCCTCCGGCCCGTAGTGCTTCAGCACCCGGTCGAGTTCGGTGATGTCGGCGGTCAGGCGACTCACCAAACCGCTAGTGCGTTCGAAGGAGGTGCGGGTCGAGGCGAAGAGCAGCGCCAGCACGAGGGCTGACATGGTGGCTACCAGCGCGATCGAAAGCTTGATCACGTCCTTGGAATCGCCGCTCACATGATGCTCGGGCAGGCGGGTCCGCAGCAGGGCACCACCGATTGCACTGACGAGAATGCAGACGAAGGCGACGGCGGCAAACTGGATCGGGCTCAAGACAGAGGACCTCGCAGGCACTGAAATTTCAGGCGGCGCGAGGTACCCCAAGGCCACAGTGTGGAATCATTACTCTCGTCACAGGCTGGTCACAACTCAACCAGCGCTGGTTGAGGCACAGTATCTGGGCCGTCACCCCAGGGCGGCCTCCCAGCCTCCGTCACACCCGGAGGCTCCCCGACCCGCCTGCTCTCCCCAAGCGCAGGCGGGTCTTTATCTTTGGGCAGGGGCTTCAGTTGAAGCGCACGTACTCGAAGTCGCCCGGCTGGTTGTTGATGCCGCGCGCCGGCGGGGCGATCCAGTGGGCGAACCGGCCGGGCTGGGTGACGGCGGCACCCATCAGCGAGGTGACGTAGGCGCGGTCCTCGTCGGTCGGCAGCCACTTGTCCTTGTTGGCATTCCACTCGGCCTCGGACAGGACCTTGCCGTCGGGCGAGACGCGCAGGCCGGCGAAGGCGCCGATCTGCCGGTCGAAGGCGCGGTGCGGCAGGGTCATCTCGAAGTTGATGCCCGCGCGCTCGATCGCCTTGTTCCAGCGCAGCACGCCACGGGCGCAGTCCTCGATATAGTCCTGGCGCAGCCGCTCGTTCAGAGCCTGCAGCGCCGGCACGGCCTTCTTCACGATGCGCCCATCCTCGACCGTCTCGATCTCGTAGGTCGCGCCAGTGAGCAAGTGGTCGTCGTCGACCCTGGTCTCGAGATAGCGGCCCTTCACGCCCTGAGTGTAGTAGTTCGCAGCATTGGTCGAGGCCTCCTGGCCGAACAGGTCGAGCGACACAGAGAAGTGGAAGTTGAGATACTTCTGCATGGTCGGCAGGTCGATGCCGCCCAGGCTGCGCACGTCGTCGGTCTTGTGCTCCTTCATCAGCTCGCAGGTGCGCTGGAGGATGCGGCCGACGCCGGTCTCGCCCACGAACATGTGGTGCGCTTCCTCGGTCAGCATGAAGCGGCAGGAGCGGGCCAGCGGATCGAAGCCCGATTCGGCGAGCGAGGCGAGCTGGTACTTGCCGTCGCGATCGGTGAAGTAAGTGAACATGAAGAAGGAGAGCCAGTCCGGCGTCGCCTCGTTGAAGGCGCCGAGGATTCGCGGCTTGTCGGGATCGCCCGAGTGCCGCTCCAGCATCGCTTCGGCTTCCTCGCGACCGTCGCGGCCGAAATAGGCGTGCAGCAGGTAGACCATCGCCCAGAGGTGACGGCCTTCCTCGACATTGATCTGGAAGAGGTTGCGCAGGTCGTAGAGCGACGGCGCGGTCTTGCCGAGCAGGCGCTGCTGCTCGACCGAGGCAGGCTCGGTGTCGCCCTGGGTCACGATCAGGCGGCGCAAGGTCGAGCGCAGCTCGCCCGGGACGTCCTGCCAGGCCGGCTTGCCCTTGTTGTCGCCGAAGGCGATCTCGCGATTGGGATCGCGGTCGGCGAGGAAGATGCCCCAGCGATATTCCGGCATCTTCACGTAACCGAAGTTCGCCCAGCCGTTCGAATCGGTCGAGATGGCGGTGCGCAGGTAGACGTCGAAGGCTGAGGTGCCGTCGGGCCCCATGTCCTTCCACCAGTCGAGGAAGCGCGGCTGCCAGTTCTCCAGCGCGCGCTGCAGGCGGCGGTCCGACGAGAGATCGACGTTGTTTGGAATGAGCTGGCTGTAGTCGATGGCCATCGTTCAGTCTCCTTGCTCAAATTCCTCCCCATTCAAATGGGGAGGAAGTCCCTTAAGCCCGCTTGCGGTCGTACTTGGATTGCTTGCCCGTGCCATAAAGCTTCAGCGCACCCTCGGGGCCCGTTGCATTGGGGCGCTGGAAGATCCAGTTCTGCCAGGCCGAGAGGCGCGCGAAGATCTTGGTTTCCATCGTCTCGGGGCCGGGGAAGCGCAGGTTGGCTTCCATGCCGATCAGCCCGTCGGGCGAGAAGCCGGCGCGCTCCTCGACGGCGAGGCGGACTTCGTCCTCCCAATCGATGTCGTCGGGGGTGAAGGTGACGAGGCCGGCTTCGTCGGCTGCCTCGGCATCCAGCGGCTCGCGCTCCTGGTCGTTCAGCGTGTCGACATGGTCGGGATCATTGAGGAAGCGCGTCGCCAGCCGCGTTAGCCCGTTGCCCATCGGATAGGGGCCGAAATTCATGTCGGTAAGGCGCAGTGTGGCCGCCGGCAGGTTCGAGCCCTCGAATACGCCGTCCAGCATGTAGGAACGGTCGGCCGCCAGCGCGACCTCGAGCAGGGTGCCAGTGAAGCAGGAGCCGGGTTCGATCAGCGCGATCAGGCTGCGCGAGCTGACGTCGAGCCGCTTCAACGTGCGCTTCCAGTAGAGGACGATCTCGCGCACCAACCAGTCGCCGGCATTCTTCGCGAGTACGGCATCGTAGGCTTCGACCAGCTCCGCATCGCCCTGGCTGGTCAGAACCCAGGTGCCGATCTCGGTCTCGTTGAGGCGCAGATGCATCATCGCGTCGTCGAACTCGCGGGCCAGCGCCAGCGGCCAGAAGGCGGCGCCGGCAGCGTGTACGTCGTCGGGAGGGGCGGAGGCGGGGCCGTTTAGACGGAACTTGGCCGAGCGGCCCTCGCGGTCGATCTCGACGGTGAGATGTCCATAACGAAGCGTGTCGCCGTCGATCTGGCGCTCGACGGTCGGCAGCGCGATGCCCTTGGCCGCCTTCGGGCGCGATGACTTCGCGGCGATATCCTCGGCGATCTTCTGCGTCTGCTCGACAAGCTTTGACGGCGCGATGAGCTGGTCGACCAGCCGCCAGTCGCGCGCCCGCTTGCCGCGCATGCCCTCGGCGGTGGTGCAGAAGAAGTCGGCATGGTCGCGGCGAACCATCCGCTTGTCGACCAAGCGCGTCAGTCCGCCGGTGCCCGGCAGCACCGCCAGCAGCGGCAGTTCGGGCAGGGACACGGCGCTCGATCCGTCGTCGGCCAGCAGGATCTGCTCGCAGGCCAAGGCCAGCTCGTAGCCGCCGCCGGCCGCGATGCCGTTGATCGAGCAGATGTAGGTCTGGCCGGAATGGGTGCTGGCATCCTCGATCGAGAGGCGCGTCTCGTTGGTGAACTTGCAGAAGTTGACCTTGTGATCGTGCGTCGACAGGCCAAGCATGTTGATGTTGGCGCCGGAGCAGAAGATGCGGTCGCGCTGGGAGCGGATGACGACGGCGCCGATCTCCGGATGCTCGAAACGCAGCCGCTGCACGGCATCGGCCAGTTCGATGTCGACGCCGAGATCGTAGGAGTTGAGCTTCAGCTTGTAGCCGGGCTTCAGCCCGCCATCCTCGTTCACGTCCATGGTGAGGTAGGCGACGCCGTTCTCGAGGGCGAGCTTCCAGTGCTTGTAGCGGCTGGGATCGGTGCGGAAGTCGATGGGCGCGGCGGCGGAGTCCATGGCATTCCCTATTTCTGTAATTCGGTACTGAATTACTTATTTACATTCCCTGTCGCAAGGTCAATCTTCTCCCCAGATCATGGTCGCAATTCGTCCCGCCCAAGCCTCCGATTTGCCGGCAATTTCGGCTCTGGATGCGCGGCTGACCGGATCGGACAAGCCCGATTACTGGCGCGAGATGCTGGCGCCGGAGCGGCATTTCCTGGTCGCCGAGACGGGGAAGGGCGCGCTGGCTGGCTTCATCGCCGGCGAGGTACGGGCTTGGGAATTCGGCCAGCCCGCCGCCGGCTGGGTCTTCGCCATCCAGGTCGATCCCAGGACGCGGCTCAAGGGCGTCGGCAGCGCGCTGTTCGACGCGCTGGCCGCGCGCTTCAAGGAGCAGGGCGTGACGCGCGTGCGCACGCTGGTCGATCGCAAGGACCATCTGATCCTCTCCTTCTTTCGCGCGCAGGGCATGGTCGCCGGACCGTCGCTGCAGCTCGACAAGGAGCTGCCGTGAAGCTTCAGACGGCGACGCGCCTCGGCCTCTACGCGACGCTTGAACTGGCGCGCGACCCCGCCCGCACGCTCTCGGCCACTGAACTCGGCGAACGTTTCGGCGTCTCGACCCACTCGCTCGCCAAGGTGCTGGGGACGCTCTCTGCCGCCGGTATCGTGCAGGGGGGACGCGGCGCGGCGGGCGGCTATCGCTTCACCGGCAACCGGCGCCGCATCACGCTGATGGACATCGTCGCCCTGTTCGAGCCGGCACCGGGCAAACGCGCCAAGGAGCCCGGCGAGGACACAGAGATCGGTGGCGCGCTGCAGCGGGTGCTCACCGAGATCGACGAAATCGCCGAGGCGACGCTGCGCTCGGTCAGCCTGGAGACTATGCTGAAGCGACCCAACTGAGGGGCTCGCATGCTCGCGCGTTTGGCCTGTCTTTTTGCTCTCGTGTTTCTCCCTGGCACAGCGCGTGCGCAGGAACCCTGGACGCCACCTGCGGCCTGCACAGCCAAGGATTGGAAGGAGGTCGAGACGTTCCGCGATTGGATCGGCCACACTCGGCCCAACAACGATCTCGATTGGGCCGAGGAACGGTCGCGTTGGCTCGACAATCCCAATGTCTGGCGCTGGCTGGACAGGCTCTATCTTGCGGTCGACGGCGGCCGCGTCGTGACGTTGACCGATTGTCCCTTTACCGACAGCACGTATCGTTATCTCTATGAGAAGTACGACGAGACGGGCGGTTTCCACATCGTCGCCGTTCATCTTTACGAGGATCTGATCTACGCGCTGGTGATGAAGAAGACCGGCAGGATCTTCACCATTCCGGGACTGCCGGTCTGGTCTCCCGACCGCACGCGCTTCGCCCATGGTGTGTGCAGCGTGTTGAACGACCAGGACGAGATCGCTATCTCGCGCGTCTCGCCGGACGGGCTCAGGAACGAGGCGGAAGCCCGTATGCCCTGTGGTCTCGGTGACTGCGAGATCGCCTGGGAAAGCGCCGACACAGTCGCCGCGACGTGCGCCAAGGCTGGTGAGCAGGGCAACGAACACAAGGTGATGCGGCTTACCCGTCGCGGCGGAAGCTGGACGGCGACGACGTCGGACCGGTAACGCGCGATGCGTGGATGTCTCGCTTCCCTGATCACCATCTTGCTTGCGTGGCCGGCAGGCGCGCAGCCTATGGGACGTGAGGCTGCGGTCTGCATCCCGGGCGCCCGTTCAGCGATGACCGAGGAGTATGAGCAGACGAGCCGTGCCGAGGATTGGCCGCAGGAAGCCCGGCGACTCAAGGGCGATGTTCCCAACGTCTCACGCCACGGCGACCGGCTGCGGCTGGCGATCGACGGCGGCACGGCGGTCGAGTTGCAGGACTGTCCCTATGGCGACGCTGGCTATCAGTATCTCTACGAGCGCTTCGATGATCCCGGTCGCTTCTACGTCGTGCGCACGCCGGGCCTCGACGATTTCGCCTGGACGCTGGTGATGAGGCGTACGGGCCGGTTGTTCACGGTCCACGGCGCGCCGGTCTGGGCGTCGGACAAGACGCGGTTCCTGACGGTCGCCTGTTCGCTGCAGCCGGCGCGCGGTATGCTTTCGATCTTCGCGCCATCGGGCGACGGGCTCATGACCGAGGCCGAGTTCGAACTGCCCTGCGCGACCGAGAGCTGCTCGGCGCGCTGGGACTTCCAGTCGTGGATCTCGATCGCCTGCACGCCGCGCGACGAACCCGCAAAAAAGGGCAAGGAGTTCGTCCTGATGCGCGGCAACGACGGCAAGTGGAACCGGTTCGGGCGTTAAGCCTTGTCCCACCCGTCGCGGGTCTGCGGCAGCTTCTTCTTCAGCAGCGCGCCGGCCACGACATTGCGCAGGACCTCGGCCGTGCCGCCGCCTATGGTGAACATGCGGACGTCGCGGGCCATGCGTTCGAGCGGCAACTCGCGACTGTAGCCGCGGGCGCCGAAGAACTGCAGAGCGTCGTTGACGATCTGGATGGCGCTCTCCGAGGTGAAGACCTTGGCCTGCGCCGCCATCAGCATGTCGGGGAAGCCGCCTTCGCCCGAGCGCGCGGCGTTGTAGACGAGGGCGCGCGCCGCCGAGAGCTTGATCGACATGTCCGCGAGCTTCCACTGCAGGCCCTGGAACTCATTGATCGGCCGGCCGAACTGGTGGCGCTTCTCCGACCAGTCGAGCGCGAGCTGGTAGGCGCCGTCGGCAATGCCCAGCGCCACGGTGGCGGCGCCGACCCGCTGGCTGTTGTAGGCGGTCATCAGGTCGGCGAAGCCTTTCTTCAGGCCGCGCGGCGGGATCACCAGCGCCGACGGCGGCACGTCCATGTCTTCGAGGTCGATCACCGCCTCGGGGATGCCGCGCAGGCCCATGGTCGGCTCGCGCTTGGTGATCTTGAGGCCCTTGGTCTCGTCGCGGATGGCCAGGAAGCCGCCGATGCCCTCGAACGTGCCTTTCTCGTCGTAGACCTTGGCGAATATCAGGTGCAGGCGCGAGACGCCGCCGCCGGTGATCCAGTGCTTGCGGCCGTTCAGGACGTAGCGGTTGCCCTTCTTGTCGGCGCGCGTGGTCATGCCGTTGGCGTCGGAGCCGGCATCCGGCTCGGTGATGCAGATGGCAGGCTTGTCGCCGGCCAGCACCATGTCGGCCGCCATCTTCTTCTGCTCTTCCGAGCCGTAGGCCATCACGGCACTGATCGCGCCCATGTTGGTCTCGACGGCGATGCGGCCGGTGACGGCGCAGGCCGAGGACAGCGCTTCGATGGCTAGCACGGCGTCGAGCCAGTTCTTGCCCTGGCCGCCATATTGCGTCGGGATCGTCATACCGATCAGCTTGGCGTCCTTCAGCAGCTCGACATTGTCCCAGGGATACTGCTCGGTGCGGTCGACCTCGGCGGCGCGCTTGGTCACCGGGCCCGCCGCAAGTTCGCGCGCATGGGCCTGCAGCTTCACCTGGTCGGGCGACAATCCGGATACGGTCATGAACTTCTTGCCTGGCTGTTGGGTTCGATACTGAAGATGGAGACCACATCGCTGCGGCCGCGGACGGCGACGGTGCCCAGGGCGCTGAACGCGAATTCGTCGCCGCAGGCCTGGCAGGTGCTGCCCGAGACGAGGATGCGCGTGCCGTGGTGCTTGTTCAACTCTTCGAGCCGCGATGCGAGGTTCACTGTGTCGCCCAGCAGGGTAAAGCTCATGCGTGCGCCGGCGCCCACCGAGCCGCCGATGACGCCGCCGGTGCTGATGCCGATGCGGGTATGGAAGGCCATGCCGACATCGCCGAAGGTGCGGCTGCCGACGGCGCGCTGGATGTCGATCGCGGCGCGCACGGCCGCCGCGGCATGGCCCTCGCAGGCCAGCGGCATGTTGAAGGAGGCGAACAGCCCGTCACCGATGAAGGTGTTGACGATGCCGCCATGGGCGCGGATCGGCGCCAGCACCGTCTCGAGATACTCGTTCAGCGCCAGCACGAGCTGGTCCGGCGGCAGGTGCTCGGCAATGGTGGTGAAGCCTGCGATGTCGGTGAACAGCACGGTGGCCTCGCGCGTCTCGCCAGCCAGCACACCGTCGCCCTCGCGCCGCAGGATGGTCGAGGCGACGCTCTCGTCGACATAGCGGCCGAAGGTCTCGCGGATGCGCTCGCGTTCGCGCAGGCCTTCGACCATGTTGTTGAACTGGCCGGTCAGCGCGCCGACCTCGTCGTTCGACGTAACAGGAATGCGCTCGCTGAGGTCGCCGCCCGCAACCTTTTCCATGGCCCCGGTCAGGATGCGGATCGGCCGCAGCATCGAGCGAACGATGAAGTAGGCGGTTATTGCCACACCCATCATCGCGACGCCGACGTCGTTGGCGATCTCGAAGCGCAGACGGTCGCCGTCATAGGAGAACAGGTCGACGACGATCGCCGCCATCGGCAGGATCGAGATCACCAGCAGCGCCACGATCAGCTTGACCATGTAACTGCCGAAGAACAGGCCCAGGGTCCGGCCGTAGAGGCGGAAGATGAAGTCGCAGAGGTTGCCGAGATAGTCGCTGATGACGAAGTAGGTGTAGGTGAAATGGAAGACCGGCAGGATCACGCAAAGCGTGAGGACGTCGCTCAGCGACGGAACCGGTATGTCGCCGGCAGGGTCGTTCACGAGGTAGTTCGATCCGAGGCGGAAGATGGTGACGATCGCCATCAGGATCAGCACGTTCCGCGCCGTCAGGAGCGGGAGCTGGGTAATACGCCGCTGCGTCTCCTCGAAGGTCACATGTCCCTCCAGATAGGACAGGATCGGGGAGAACAGCCGGCTCGCCAGGAAGTAGTTCACGCCTCCCAGCATAAGGAGGCCGGCGCCCAGTGACGGGAGCGCGAAACTCCACCCCTTGACCACCACGATGAAGATCAAGGTGAAGACGAGATCGATGGCGGCGCAGGAGATCGCCATCAGAAGATAGCGTCGCCGGATCGCAGCGATGCCGTCCGGCGTCGGCGGAGCGGGCTGAAGGGCGGAATCGCTCATGCCGCACCCACCCGATAGACGACGATATGGCCGTGATGGCCACGCACGTCGGTCGTTCCCAGCCGGTCGCAGGTGGCCTGCGCGCCGGCCGCCAGCACGGTGCTCTCGGCGGCCAGGATGTGGGTGCCGAACTTCTTGTTGAGCTGCTCAAGGCGCGCGGCCACGTTCACGGCGTCGCCCAGCAGGGTGTAGCTCAGGCGATTGTCGGTCCCGATGGTCAGGCCGATCACCGGGCCGGTGTTGATGCCGATGCGGGTCGGCAGGGCCAGTCCGTCGGCGAAGCGGGAAGCGGAGAGGGCGGCCTGGATGTCGATTGCTGCGGCGATCGCGGCCGCGGCATGGTTCTCCAGCGGCCGCGGCAGGTTGAAGCTGGCGAACAGGCCGTCGCCGATGAAGCTGTTCACGATGCCGCCATGGCGCTGGATCACCGGGACGATGGTGCGGAGATATTCGTTCAGCATGGCGGCCACCGCGGCGGGCGCGATGCTCTCGGAAAGGCCGGTGAACCCCTCGATGTCGGTGAACATCAGAGTGGCCTCGGCCGTCGTGTCGATGCTGCGGCCGGTATTGCCGCGATTCGACAGGATGGTGGTGGCGACCGCCTCGCTCACATACTTGCCGAACGTGTCGCGCAGATAGGCCTTCTCGGCCAGGCCCTCGACCATCTGGTTGAAACGGCTGGCGGCGTGACCCAGCTCGTCGTCCGACGTCACCGGCAGCCGGACGGTATAGTCGTTGTCGGCGACCTGCCGCAGGCCGCCATCCAGCCGGGCGATCGGCTTCGTCAGTCCCTGCGAGATCCAGCGGAACATGATGGCCGCGCCGAGTGCCGATGTTGTGATGTCCGACGAGGCCTCGCGAACCAGCCGGTCGCCGGAATAACTCATGATGTCGGCGATGATCAGGACCATGGTGGAAAAAGAGACGAACAGCAGCGCGAGCGCGACCTTGCGGTAGAAGCGACCCTTGAAGGTGGCGATGTTCACGCCGCGCAGGGCGAACAGCTGTTCGCACAGGCGATCGAGATAGGCGGCGACCACGAAGAAGGTGAGGACGACGTTGAAGCCCGTGCCGACCGTCACGTTGGCAATGACGTCCGGCCAGGCGACCTGCTGCAGCGTGGCGCCGAAGGTGATGTCGAGCCGATGGGAGAGCAGGCGCAAGCCCACCATCGGCGCGTACATCACGCCGATGACGATGGCGGAGTTGCGCGGCAGCTTCGCCAGCCGGCTTTCCATGTCGGCGAAGGCGGCGCGTCCGTCGATGAAGTGTCGGATTGGGCGAATCAGGAACCAGGCACCGAGTCCTACGCCGCCGGCCAGGAACAGGGCTGAGATCGCCAGCGACGGCAGGAAGACTTGCGGCGCATTGTTCAGCGCGGAATAGACGACGAGCGAGAGGACGTCGAGCAGGAACGGGACCGACATCGCGAGGTAGTAGCGATGCAAGAGGCTGGCGGGCGCCGTCGTCTGAGATCCAGCCGGCGCCTCGTCGGTCGATGCGTTCATCCGCCGGATATAGTGCGGATCGGGGCGGAGCGGAATGCCCCGCCCGCCGCACGAAGTCAGGCTAGGCCGTTAGCTCGCGCGCCGTGATCCGGTACTTGAACTTGTCCGGGTCCAGCGAATCGAGGAAGCCCGCACGGTTTTCCGCCTGCGGGTACATCAGGAAGGCGATCGGGTCTTCCTTCGAGCCCGGCAGCTTCACGTCGTGTGCCACGTTGTAGGCGAGCCAGTTGCCTTCCCACGAACCGAACAGGGCGCGGCGGGCGGCAACGACCTTGGGATCGGTCATGGCGAGGTTGGTCGGCGGCTCCTCCAGCACGACCTTGCGCACGTCGGCCGGGTCGACCGGCGTCCAGCCCGAGCCCGAGAGCCAGACTTCGGCACGGCAATGCTGTGCCTTGGACACGACTTCCGAGCCGGCGCCCAGTGCCTTGAAGCCGAACTCCGACGGCATGACGCGGATGCCGTAGACGTCGCGCGCGGGCAGGCCGACCGAGCGGGCAAGACCGACATAGAGCGCGTTCAGGTCGGCACACTTGCCGTTCAGGTTGCCGGTCCTGATCATCGTGGTGATGTCGCCGACGCCGCAGCCCAGGGTCTTGGCGTTGCGGAAGGTGTTCTCGACGACCCAGTCGTAGATCGCACGCGCCTTGGCGACCTCGCCCTGCTTGCCGCGGACGATCCCGTCGGCCGTCTCCTTTACGATGCCGTCGGTCGGCAGGAAGGTGGTCGGCATCAGGTTGAGCTTGCGCTCGGCGTCGCTGAGTGGCGCGGCATTGCCCTGGCCTGGCACGATGGAGCGGCTCTGCGCCTGGACCTGCGCCACGATCTCGATCAGCGGCGACTGCTGGTCGGCGGCCCATTCGACCCGGAGCATCTCCGCGCCGTATTTGGGATCACGCACGCGCTCGGCGACACGGGCGTTGCCCGTCCAGGTGACGGCGCCGGGGCGCTGCCAGTCGGGCGCCTCGAAGGTCGGCAGCGGGATCCACGCCTTGTTGGCGCCGGCCGTCGGCTCAACCTTTGTCGTCAGCACGTAGGTGCGCCAGCCCTTCGGCACGGGTGCGTAGGTCGCAGCCTGCGCCGATGCGAGGCGCGGCATGAGTCCCAGCGCGCCGGCGGCTGCGCCGGCCTTGAGCATGTCACGACGATTCATCCTGGAGTTCCCCCTTATGGCAATGTTTTTGCCGGGGAGGGCGGTCGTCCCGTCGTCGGGAGGAGCCAGCGCCATCCCGGACCGATCCGCGTCGCACGCGACAGCGTCAGTACCGGAACTCGAGATTTGCAACCGACCGCGGCTTCCGTCAACGCCTCAGAGGCCCAGATAGGCCTGGCGGACGCGGTCGTTGGTCAGGAGGTCGGCGCCCGGACCTTCCAGTTCGATGCGGCCGTTCTCCAGCACATAGCCGCGATGGGCGACTCGCAGGGACGCCATCACGTTCTGCTCGACCAGCAGGATTGTCAGGCCTTCCTCGTTCAGCCGGCGCACAATGCGGAAGACTTCCTGCACGATGGTCGGGGCGAGGCCGAGCGAGGGCTCGTCGAACATGATGAGGCGCGGCTGGCCCATCAGGCAGCGGCCGATCGCCAACATCTGCTGCTCGCCGCCGGAGAGCGTGCCGGCCGCCTGACGCCGTCGCTCGGCGAGGCGCGGGAACATGGCGAAGACGCGGTCCAGCGTCTGCTTCTCCAGCGCGCGGGCGCGCCTGGGTGTGGCGCCCATCTCCAAATTCTCCAGCACGGAGAGATTGGGGAAGACCTGCCGTCCCTCGGCGACATGGCCGACGCCGATCTCGCACACGCGGTACGACGGCCAGCCGGTGATGTCGGTGCCATCGAAGCGGACATGGCCGCGCGCCGGCTTTTCGATGCCGTGGATCGAACGAATCAGCGAGCTCTTGCCCGCGCCGTTGGCGCCGACGATGGCCACGATCTCACCCTCGGCGATCTCGAGTGACACGCCAGCCAGCGCCTGGGCGTCGCCGTAGTAGAGGTCGATGCCTTCGACCTTGAGGAGCGGCGCACTCATGCCGGCTCCGCTTCGCCGAGATAGACATCGAGCACGGCCTGGTGGCGCGCGATCTCGGCCGGCGTACCCTCGGCGATCTTCTCGCCGTAGCTCACCACGACGATGTTGGACGCCAGGGCCATGACGGCGCGCATCACATGCTCGATCAGCAGGACGGTAAGGCCGGTGCGCCGGTTGAGGTCCTGCAGGAAGGCCACCATCACGTCGATCTCGGTCGGGCGCAGCCCCGCCATTACCTCGTCGAGCAGCAGCAGCTTGGGCTCGGTGGCCAGCGCGCGGGCGACCTCGAGGCGCTTGCGGTCGGGCAGGGTGAGGCTCTCCGCCGCCTGGTGGCGGCGATCGTGCAGGCCGAGCTGTTGCAGGATGTCGGCCGCGTAGGCCCGTGCGTCGGGCAGTGCCGGCCGGCGGTGCAGGGCGCCCACCGTGACGTTCTCCAGCACGCTCAGCCCCTTGAAGGGCTTCACGATCTGGAAGGTGCGGCCTACGCCGGCATCGCAGACGAGGTCGGGCCGCAGGCCGGAGATCTGCCGGCCGTCGAGGCGCACGCTGCCGGCATCGGGCCGATAGACGCCGGCGATCATGTTGAAGATCGTGGTCTTGCCCGCGCCGTTCGGTCCGATCAGGGCGTTGATGGCGCCGGCCGGCACCTCGAACGAGACATCGTGCACGGCGCGCAGTCCGCGGAAGCTCTTGCCGATCCCGTCGAGTTCGAGCCGTGCGCCGCTCATCGCTTCTTCTCCGAGAAGCCCAGACGCTCGGCGAGCCACGGCCAGACACCGGCCGGCCGATACATCACGATCACCAGCAGCGCGAGGCCGTAGAAGATCTGCTTGAGGCCGGAGACGTGGAAGACCTCGCTAAGGTCGGTGAAGATCTCGCCGAGGCCGGTCAGCACGACGGCACCGACGATAGGGCCGAACAGCGTGCCCAACCCACCGATGATCGGCGCCAGGGTGAACTCGATCGAGCGGCCCATGGCGAAGGCCGTCTCGGGGAAGAGGTTGTTGTAGTAGAAGGCGTTCCAGACGCCGGCCAGCGCCGTCAGCGCCGCCGAGATCACGATGGCGATCATCTTGCAGCGCAGGACCGGCACGCCCACGGCTTGCGCCGCTTCCGGGTCTTCGCGGATGGCGAGCCAGTAACGGCCGAGCCGGCTCTCCAGGAGCGCGCGGCAGAGGACGAAGGTCGCGGCAGCCAGTGCCAGGATCACATAGTAGAAGAGGATCGGGCCGCCGCGCAGGTTCAGGATGTCGGAGCCGGCATCGACCTTGAGGAACAGCCCGCCCGAGCCGCCCGCCCAGGCCCAGTGATCGAAGGCGATGCGCGTGAACTCGCTGAAGGCGATGGTGAGCAGCGCGAAGTAGACGCCGGCCAGCGAGAAGCGGAAGCCGAGATAGCCGACGATCGATCCGGCGGCGACGGCGGCCGCGACCGCGACGAAGACGCCCGCCCAGGGACCGATTCCATAGTGGAAGAACAGCCCGGCGGCGATGTAGCCGCCCAGGCCGGCATAGAGCGCGTGGCCCAGCGAAAGCTGGCCCGCGAAGCCCATCATGATGTTCCAGGCTTGGCCGACATAGGCGAAGTACAGGACCAGGATCAGCACCGAGAGTGCGTATTTGCCGAGCAGCGCCGGCGCGACCAGCAACAGGACGAGCAGCAGGCCGAGGCCCCAGAGGGAGCGGGCAGGCACGCCGTCGGTGAGACGCGCGAGAAGGCTCATTGGCCTTTCTTTCCGAACAGGCCCTGCGGCCGCAGCAGCAGCACCAGGATCAGGATGCCGAAGCTCACCATGCTCTTTAGCGACGGCTGAAGCAGGAGCCCGGCCACCGCCTCGCTGACGCCGATCAGGAGACCGCCGGCCAGCGCGCCGGTCATGCTGCCGAGGCCGCCCACGATTACGATCACGAAGGCGAGCAGCGTGTATTCGGCGGCGAGGAAGGGCGTCACCGGGATGATGGTGATCATCAGCGCGCCGGCCGCGCCGACGCAGGCCGCGCCCACGCCGAAGGTGAAGGCATAGAGCCGGCGCACGTCGAGGCCGACGACGAGGGCGCCGAGATTGTTGTCGGCGGCGGCGCGGATCGACTTGCCGGTGCGGGTGCGGGTGAAGAAGAGCCAGAGCAGGCCCGCGATCACGACCGCGGTGAGGGCGGCATGCAGGCGTACGGCGTCGAAGACGAAGGGGCCGAGCTCATAGGAATCGAACTGCGAGTCCATCTGCACGCCGCGCGCGTCCGGGCCGGCGATGACCAGGCAGGCATTGACCAGCAGGATGGCGATGGCCAGCAGCAGCAGGAACTGCTGGTGCTCGGGCCGGCCGATGAACGGCGAGATCACCGCGCGCTGCAGGCCGTAACCTGCCACGAAGAAGATCACGGCGATCACCGGCAGGCTCAGCATCGGCGAGACCTGCAGGTATTCGAAGCCCATCCAGGCGAGATACATGCCGACGACCATAAGCTCGCCATGCGCGAAGTTGACCACGCGCATGACGCCGAAGATCACCGACAGGCCGAGCGCCATCAGCCCGTAGACCATGCCGGTCAACAGGCCCTTGGTGATCGCCTGGGCGAGGGAGAGAAGAAAGTCGGCGGTCATCGGCTCATATAATTTAAGGATCCCTCACTTCGCTCGGGATGACACTGTGTTTGCATCGGCGCACTGCGCTGACATCAACAATGGTGTCATCCCGAGCGAAGCGAGGGATCCTTCACGTTCACTCAAAAAAGCCGGATCAGGTGCGACGCTTGTCGTTCCACGGCGGCATCGGGAAGACCAGCGGCGCGGCGGCCGACTCCAGCGGCAGCACGACGGTGGGCTTGCGCTTCAGGTTCTCGACGGCCGTGGCCTTGATGTTGACGTTCTGACCCTTGGAGTCGAACTGGATCGGGCCGCCGACCATGACGTGCTGGTCGATCTTGATCTTGCGCAGAGCCTCCATCAGGTCGCCGGGCTTGGTCGACTTGGCGGCGAGCCAGGCCTGGGCGGCGATCAGGATGCCCTCGAAGGTGAAGCCGCCGTTGAGGTCGAGCTGGTCGTTGGGGAACTTGGCGGCATGGCGCTTCTCGAGCGAGGTCGTCATCGCCGATTTCGGGTCGAGCCACGGCACGTTCGAGATCATGTACTCGCCGTACTTGCCCATCGTCTTGAGGAAGTCCTGCTCATACAAGCCCGGCGCGCCGGGGTTCAGGACGCCCATCGGCTCCCAGCGCTGCTTCACCATCTCCTGCACCAGCAGCTTGGCGTCGTTCAGGCGGCTGACCGGCAGCAGCAGCTCGGCCTTGGTGGCCTTGGCCTTGGCGACCTCGACCGAGAGATCCTTGGCGGCGACGTCGTAGCTGATCGTGTCGACCAGCTCGTAGGGCATGTCGAGCTTGGGGAAGAGCGCCTTGATGCCGTTGATCATCGAGGTGCCGAACGTGTCGTTCACGCTCATCAGCACGGCGGTCTTCGGCGTCTTGCCCGAGATCTTGAAGATCTCCTTGTGCAGCGACAGCGCGCCGGTGATCAGCATCGGCGCCGTCGGGAAGTTGCGGACGACGAACTTGTAGCCCTGCTCGGTGATCTGCGGCGCAGCTGCGATGTTGACCACCAGCGGCACGCCGCGCTGCTCGCAGACCTGGGCGATGGCGATGGTCTGGCCGGAATCGAAGGCGCCGACCAGCATGTGGCAGCCGGCGTCGATTGCCTTCTCGGCCTGGGTGCGGGCCACGTCCGGCTTGGTCTCGGTGTCGTAGTTCACGATGTCGAGCTTCACCGGCAACTTCATGTCGGCGAACACCTCGTTGGCGACGTCGGCGCCGCGCTTGCAGGCCTGGCCGATCTGCGCCTGCAGGCCGGAGGTCGGCAGCAGCAGGCCGACTTTGAGATTGGCCGGCCCGCCTTGGGCGAAGGCCTCGCGCAGCGGCAGCGGCGCGCCCAGCAGGGTGGCGCCGGCAAGGGCAGTCTGTCCGAGGCGGCGGCGGGTGAAGGTGTTGCGGCCGGTCATTGCGGCTCCTCCCAATGGATTTTGCTGGGCCGGACTATAGAGACGGTCCTTGGGGCATGCTAGGTCGCCGGGATGATCCATGCGCTCGACGACCTCAATCGCGCGGCCCCTGCGGACTTTTGCGCCGCCGTCGGCGACACGTTCGAACTGGCGCCCTGGGTCGCCGAGGCAGCAGCCACCAAGCGGCCCTTTGCCACCGTCACGGCATTGCACGAGGCAATGATGGGCGTCGTGCGCGCGGCACCGCGCGATCGCCAGCTCGACTTCCTGCGCGGCCATCCCGACCTCGCCGGCAAGACCGCCCGTGCCGGCGCGCTGACCGAGGACTCGCGCCACGAGCAGGCGAGCGTCGGCCTCGACACGCTGTCGGAAGAGGAGTTCGCGCGCTTCCATCGCCTGAACGACGCCTACAAGGAAAAGTTCGGCTTTCCCTTCATCGTCTGCGTCCGCCGTCACACGCGCGATTCGATCCTGAACCAGTTCGAGCGTCGGCTGCGCCACGACGCCGCCACCGAGTTCGCCGCCGCACTGCAGGAGATCTCCTTCATCACGCGCCTGCGCATGGCCGCCAAGGTGACGGGCGAGGGGCCGCTCAAGGTGCACGGACGCCTCAGCACCCATGTGCTCGATACCCATTCAGGGCGTCCGGCGATCGGCGTGGCGATCAAGCTCTATGAATTCGCGGGTGACCGCGCCCATCGCATCGCGACCTCGGTGACGAACGCCGATGGCCGCACCGATGCGCCGCTGATCGGCGGCAAGCCGCTGCCGATCGGCCGCTATGAGCTGCGGTTCGCGGTGGGTGACCACTTTCGCAGCAGGGGAATAGAGCAGGGCGACCCACCTTTTCTCGACATCGTGCCTTTACGCTTTTCCATTGCCGAGCCGGAGGGGCATTATCACGTGCCGCTGCTCTGCACGCCGTGGAGCTATTCGACCTATCGCGGAAGTTAGAGAAGACGGAGGAGAACCAATGACGAGCTATAGCGACGTTTCCCTGATGATCGATGGAGCCTGGACCAAGGGCTCCAAGGGCCGGACGATCCCGGTCATCAATCCGGCGACCGAAGAGGTGATCGGCCAGGTGGCCCATGCCGAGACGGCCGATCTCGACCGCGCGCTCGAGGCCGCGGAGAAGGGCTTCCAGCAGTGGCGCAAGGTCTCGCCGTTCGACCGCTACAAGATCATGCGCAAGGCCGCCGAGCTGATCCGCCAGCGCGCCGACGAGATCGCGCCGATCATGACGATGGAGCAGGGCAAGCCGGTGATCGAGGCCAAGGGCGAGACCATGCTCGCCGCCGACATCATCGAGTGGATGGCCGAGGAAGGCCGTCGCACCTACGGCCGCATCGTTCCGGCGCGCTTCGAGAACGTGTACCAGCTCGTGACCAAGGAGCCGGTCGGCCCAGTCGCGGCCTTCACGCCGTGGAACTTCCCGATCAACCAGGTGGTGCGCAAGGCCTCGGCCGCTCTGGCCACGGGCTGCTCGATCATCGTCAAGGGTCCGGAAGACACGCCCGGCTCGTGCGCCCAGCTGATCAAGTGCTTCGTCGATGCCGGCGTGCCGGCGGGCGTCATCCAGCTGGTCTACGGCGTGCCGTCGGAGATCAGCGAGTATCTGATCCCGCATCCGATCATCAAGAAGGTGACGTTCACCGGCTCGACTCCGGTCGGCAAGCAGCTCGCCGCTCTCGCCGGCGCGCACATGAAGCGCGTCACCATGGAACTGGGCGGCCATTCGCCGGCCATCGTGTTCGAGGATGCCGACGTCGACCAGGCGGTGAACATCCTGGGCGCCAACAAGTTCCGCAACGCCGGCCAGGTCTGCGTCGCGCCGACCCGCTTCCTGGTGCACGAGAAGGTCTATCCGGAGTTCGTCGAGAAGTTCACGGCCTACGCCAAGAACATCAAGGTCGGTAACGGCCTCGACGCCGACACCCGCATGGGCCCGCTCGTCGCCGAGCGCCGCCTGCACGCGATCGACGGCTTCGTGAGCGACGCCATCGCCAAGGGCGCCAAGATCCAGACCGGCGGCCAGCGCAAGGGCAACAAGGGCTACTTCTACGAGCCGACCGTGCTCACCGACGTGCCCCTCGACGCCAAGATCATGAACGACGAGCCGTTCGGCCCGCTGGCCCCGATCTCGCCGTTCAAGGATTTCGACGGCGTGATGAAGGAAGCCAACCGCCTGCCGTGGGGTCTGGCGGCCTACGCCTACACCACGAACAGCAAGACCATGACCAAGGTCGGCGCTGCCTTCGAAAGCGGCATGGTGTCGATCAACCACCATGGCCTGGCGCTTCCCGAGGTGCCGTTCGGCGGCATGAAGGACTCGGGCTACGGCTCGGAGGGCGGCATCGAGGCCCTCGAGGCCTACCTCAACACCAAGTTCATCAGCCAGCTCGGCATGTAAAACCCCCGCAGCGCGCGGCAATTGGCCCTCCTCCGATCCGTCGGAGGAGGGCTTTTTCGTGGAAGCGGTCGCTCTCCGAAACGCTTCAGCAACAGGGCTCGCCTTTTGGCCGCGCCTATTTATACGAGGTGCCGTTCACAGGGTTGCGGGTTCGAAGGAGCGTAAAGATGAAGCGTAGAAATGTTCTGGCCGCCCTGGGCGGCATTCCGGTCGCCGCCGCGCTGGGTACGGGTGCGCGGGCGCAGGATGCCTATCCCGCGCGCCTCGTGAAGATCCTTGTGCCGTTCGGGCCGGGTGGTTCGACCGACATCATCTCCCGCCTGATCGGCAAGCAGCTCGAGACGATGACGGGCAAGCCGTTCGTCATCGAGAACAAGCCCGGCGCCACCGGCATGATCGGCACGACGCAGGTCAAGAACGCACCGGCCGACGGCTATACGATCCTGCTCGGCTCGACCAGCACGCTGGCCGCCAACTACAGCCTCTACAAGTCGATGACCTACGAGCCGTCGGATTTCACGACGGTCGGCGTCAACGGCACGATCGGCAACTTCATGCTGGTGAAGCAGGATGCGCCGTACAAGACGGTGAAGGAGTTCGTCGAATACGCCAAGAAGCAGCCCAAGCCGCTCTTCTCGGGTTACGGCAACGCCTCCTCGCGCGTCCCGGCCGCCCTGTTCGAGGTGACGACCGGCGTGAAGTTCGAGGAAGTCGCTTATCGCGACGCCGTCGCCTCGATCCAGGATCTCAACGCCGGCCGCGTCGACTGCGTGTTCCCCGACCAGGTGGTGGGCGAGAGCTACGTCCGCTCGGGTTATGTCCGTGCGCTGGCCGTCACGTCGAAGGAGCGTTCGCCGCTGTTTCCGGACGTCGAAGCCATTGCCGAGACCTATCCCAGCTACGCGATCATCTCCTACTCGTGCTTCTCGGTGCGCCGGGAGACCCCCGATGACATCAAGAAGAAACTGAACCGCCTGATCATGGACGCGCTCTATGAACCGTCGGTGATGGAGAGGGTGAAGCAGCTCGGCTTCCTGCCGCCGCCGAAGGACTGGACCATCGAGCAGTGCGATGCCTTCGTGGCCAAGGAGCGCGAGGATTGGACCAAGTACATCAAGCTCGCGAAGATCGAGGCGCAATAACCCGCGGTATTGCGCCGCCGCCGCCGCCCGCTAAGCTCCCGCCCGAATGAGCGGGATTGCGCGGCGGGCACTGCTGGGGGGACTGATGGCGACCGGTGCCGGGGCGGCAGCTCCGGCGCGCGCCAGCGACTGGCCGACGCGTACGGTATCCTGGATCGTCCCTTTCCCAGCCGGCGGCGGTTCCGACATGTTTGCCCGCCCGGTCGCGGCGCGGGTGGCCGAGGCGATCGGCGAATCGGTGGTGATCGACAATCGCAGCGGCGCCGGCGGCACGGTCGGCACCGCCGTCGCCGCCCGGGCCGCACCGGACGGCTACACGATGCTGGTCGGCGACACCGGCCTCGTCTACGCGCCGACCATCTATCCGCGGGCCGGCTTCGATTTCCTGCGCGACTTCGCGCCGATCGCCGCCTTCGGCCGGGTGCCCTATGCGCTGGTGATCAATCCGGCGAAGATCGACGCCGCGAACCTCGAAACCTTCATCGAGATGGCCAGGAAGGCGCCCGGCACCATCGACATCGGTTCGGCAGGCCTCGGCACTGTGACGCATCTCGCCATCGGCCTCTTCGAAGGTCGCGCGGGGGTCAAGCTCACCCACGTTCCCTATCGCGGCGGTGCGCCGATGCTGCAGGACCTGCTGGCCGGCCAGATCGGCGCCGCCTTCGTGCTGGTGACGGCCGTGGCCGGCCATGTCCGGTCGGGCAAGCTGAAGGCGCTGGCCGTGATCAACCGGCGCCGCGATGCGCTGCTGCCCGACGTGCCGACGGCGCACGAGGCGGGCTTGCTCGAATTCCGCATGACCACATGGTTCGGCCTGTTCGCGCCGATCCGCACGCCCGACGCCGTGCTCGACCGCACGCACGCGGCCGTGCAGCGGGCGTTGGGGTCGGATGATGTGAAGAAGCTCTGGGCCGAGCACGGCGCGAAGGTCGAACTGGAAAGCCGGGCGGACTTCGCAGACTTCATCGGCCGCGAGGTCGAGCGGTGGAGCCGCATCGCCAAGGCCGCCAACGTCCAGATGGAGTGACGCCGATGCCAGTTTCCCGTCGAGCCGCGATGGGTGGCCTGCTGGCCGCGAGTGCCATCGTTCCCGCACAGGCGCAGCAGTGGCGTCCGCCGCGGGCGATGAACTGGATCGTGCCGTTCCCGCCCGGCGGCTCGAACGACACGTTCGCGCGACCCGTCGCGGCCCATGTCAGTAGGAGCCTGGGCCAGCCCGTCGTGGTCGAGAACCGCAGCGGCGCCGGCGGCACCCTGGGCGGCATGGTGGTGGCGCGGGCGCGTCCCGACGGCTGCACGCTCCTTGTCGCCAACAGTGCGCAATCGTTTGCGACCGTGGTCTATGCCGAGTCGGGCTTCGACCTGCTGCGCGACTTCGCGCCCGTCAGCAACATCGGCAAGGTGCCGGTCGGTCTGGTGGTCAATCCGGCCAAGCTCGACGTCAAGGATCTCGCGGCCTTCCTCGCCGCGGCGCGCAAGGCGCCGGACACGATCAACATCGGCTCGTCGGGCCTCGGCACCATGCCGCATCTCGCCATCGAGCTGCTGCAGCGGCGCACCGGCATCAAGCTGATGCATGTGCCCTATCGCGGCGGCGGCCCGGCGCTGCAGGACCTGCTGGCCGGCCAGCTCGATGCCACCTTCCAGCCGCTCAGCACCGTGGCGTCCTATGTGCAATCCGGCAAACTGCGCGTGCTCGCCGTAGCGACGGCGAAGCGAGAGAGCGTGCTGCCCGACGTGCCGACCTTCGCCGAGGCCGGCGTGAAGGATTTCGAGGTCAGCACCTGGTACGGCCTGTTTGCGCCCAAGGCGACGCCGGCCGCCGCGCTCGACGCCCTGCACGCCGCCGTCCAGGCGGCGCTGCGGGAACCCGACATCAAGCGCATCTGGGAAGAGCAGGGCGCCCGCATCGATCTCGAAAGCCGCCAGGCCTTCGGCGATTTCGTGAAGGCCGAGGTGGAGCGCTGGAGTGCCATCGCCCGCACCACCGGTCTGCCGATGGAGTGAAGGCTTAGCCCCTAATATCCCGTCGTCTCGACCAGAGCCTCGCGAAGCGAGGCGGAGCGGAGAGACCTTTTCTCCACTATTTGCTGGCTTTTGGTGAAGAGAAGGTCTCTCCGCTGCGCGCTGCGCGCTCCGGTCGAGACGACGGATTTTCTTAGTTTTACTCGAGCCGGATCAGGTCTGGCCGCCGCCGTTCACCTGGATCATCTGGCAGTTCACGTAGGCGCCGCCGTCGGAGACCAGCAGGCCGAGCACTGCCCCGATCTCGGCGGGCGTGCCCATGCGGCCGAGGGGCACCTTGGCCATCGTCTCGAGACGATGGTGGTTCGACTCGTCGTCTTCCTCGACATCGGCCGAGATCGGGCCGGGCGAGATGGCGTTTACCGTGATGCCCTTGGGGCCGAATTCCTTGCCCAACGCCTTGGTGAGGCCCCAGACGCCGTGCTTGGCGACCGAGACCGGCGCGCGGCCGGCATAGCCGTGCATGGCGTTCATGCCGGTGAAGTTGACGATGCGGCCCCAGCCTTTCTTGATCATGCCGGGCAGGCAGGCCTGCGACAGCCAGACGGCGGCGTCGAGATCGACCGAAATGACCCGGCGCCAGTCGGCCTCGCTCATCTCGAGGAAGGGCTTGGCCGGCCGCAGCGCCGCATTGTTCGCCAGCACGTCGATCGCGCCGAACTTCGCGATCGCGTCCTGGGCCATGCGGCGGCATTCCTCGGGGCTGCCGACATCGGCCATCGCAACCATCGCCTCGACGCCGAGCGCCGTCGCTTCTTTGGCCACCGATTCGCAGGCCGCGCGGTCGGACGAGCCGTTGATCACCACGTCGTAGCCCATCCTGGCGAGGGTCAGCACACAGGCCCGGCCGATGTTCCGGCCCGCGCCGGTCACCAAGGCTGTTCTCCGCGACGTAGCCATCTTCTATATCTCCCGCTTCCAATGTTTCAGAGGGCGTGAATGGAGCTGAGAACAATCCCGCTCGGACAGCGCCCGGTGCGAGTCTGGACCGGCGGCACCGGCGAGGCAATCGTGCTGCTGCATGGCGGATGGGCGGGCGCGGAAGCCTACTGGTCGACCGTGACCGACGATCTCGAACGCACGCACTTCGTGATCGCGCCCGAACTGCCGCCGTTCCATTCACCTGAAGGACTGCCGAGCTTCGGCGCTTATGCGACATGGCTCGCCGAACTGCTGACGGCGCTGGGCATCGAGCGCGCGACCCTGGTCGGCAACTCGCTGGGGGCGACCATCGCCTGGCGCTTCGCCGGGCAGTATCCCGACCGCTTGGCTGGCCTTGTGCTGGTGAACGGCTACCAGCCGCCGGTCTATTCGAAGATGCTGCGCTGGCTTGCCGGCAAGACGCCGATCCGCGCACTGGCACGCGGCAACCTGCAGCGCCAGCATTTCGGCCCCGAGGTCATCCCGCTCGCGTTTCACGATCGCTCCAAGGTGCCGGCCGAGATCGCACGGACGTTCGACACTTTCACCGCCGCCGATGCCGACCGCGTCCTCGACCGGCTCTTGTCCGCGGAGGAGCCGACGCCGCCGCCCAAAGGCTCGGTCTTCCTGATCTGGGGCGAAACCGACCGCTCGTCCGTGCTCGACAAGAACGGTGCGCGGAAGACGAGGCTGTCATTGGAGCAGTCTCGGCTGGTGACGATTCCAGAAGCGGGGCACCTGCCGCAAGTCGAGCGCCCGGCAGAGTTCCTGCGGGCGCTGCGTGGGTATTTGAAGCGATAAGCCAGCGGCGGTGCCCCCTGTCATCCATCTGACTGATATCCTGTCCTAAACGGCTTGCGGATCAGCGCCGGCACTCGAGGAGACGATCATGGCAGGAGGCCATTCCCACGGTTCAGGGCATTCCCACGGTTCGCACGGCCACGCGCCGGCAGGTGGCTCCGCTGCCGCCCAGCACAAGACGCGCCTGAAATGGGCGCTGGTCCTGACGGCCTCGTTCATGGTGGTCGAGGTTGTCGGCGGCCTGGCAACCGGCAGCCTGGCGCTCATTGCCGATGCCGCCCACATGCTGACCGACGCCGGCGGCCTCGCCCTGGCCCTCATTGCCATCAACTTCGGCGAACGTCCGGCAACGCCGCAGAAGACGTTCGGCTATATCCGCATGGAAGTGTTGTCGGCGCTGGCCAATGCGGTCGTCCTGTTGGTCGTGACAGTGTTCGTGCTCTACGAAGCCTACGATCGCTTCCTGAATCCACCGCCGGTCCTCGGCGGGCCCATGGCGGCGATTGCCGTCGCCGGCCTGATCGTCAATCTCATCAGCATGAAGCTGCTGTCGGCGGGTTCGTCGGAGAGCCTCAACGTCAAGGGTGCCTACTTCGAGGTGATGAGCGACATGCTGGGGTCGCTTGGCGTCCTGATCGCCGCCGTCGTGATCCTCTTCACCGGATGGACGCTCGCCGATCCCTTGATCGGCGCCGGCATCGGCCTCTTCATCATCCCGCGCACCTGGATGCTGCTGCGGGAGGCGATCCACATCCTGATGGAAGGCACGCCACCCCATGTCGACCTGACGTGGCTGGAGAAGACGCTGCTGGCCATTCCCGGCGTGACGGCGGTCCATGACCTTCATGTCTGGACGATCACGTCGGGCGTCGACTCCATGAGCTGCCACCTCGTGATCGCCGACATGGCCCGTTCGCGGGAAACGCTCGCCGCGGCACAAGCGGCGATGCGCGAGACATACGGCCTGTCTCACAGCACCATCCAGATCGAGGATGAGGCGCTGCGAGCGGCAGAAGGCGTTTCGCGTATCTAAGGAACGACGCGGGCTAGACCGCGCCGCCTGACTTGAAGCCGGCGATGGCCTTTTCGTCGTAGCCCAATCCAGTCAAAACCTCGTCCGTGTGTTGGCCGAGATCCGGTGTCGGGTTGAGTGCCTTGGGCTGCGGATAGTCCGACAGGTTGATCGGCTGGCCGACCACCTTGATGTCGCCCAAGGCCGGATGCTTCACCGGACGGGCGATGCCGAGGTGCTGGACTTGCGGTTCGGCGAAGGTCTTGTCGATCGTGTTGATCGGGCCGCAGGGGACGCCGGCCTTGTTCAACGATTCGATCCAGTGCGCGCTGGTGTTGGTCTTGGTGACCTCGGCCAGCCGCTCGTTCAGCGCCTTGCGGTTCTGCGAGCGCAGCGCCGGGGTCGCGTGCTCGGGATGGTCGATCAGCGCCTGGGCGCCGAGCGCCAGCGCCGCGCGCTTCCACATCTTGTCGCCGGCGGCGGCGATGTTGATGTAGCCGTCGCTCGTCGGGAAGACGCCGGTCGGGATGCTGGTCGGATGGTCGTTGCCGGCTTGCTTCGGCACCTCGCCCTTCATCAGCCAGCGCGAGGCCTGGAAGTCGAGCATGAAGATCTGCGCCTCGATCAGCGAGGTGTGGACCCACTGGCCCTTGCCGGTGCGCTCGCGCGTGAACAGCGCCAGCATGATCGCCTGTGCAAGCAGGAGACCCGAGGTGAGATCGGCGATGGGAATGCCGACACGCATGGGGCCGCGGCCCGGTTCGCCGGTGATCGACATCAGGCCGCCCATGCCCTGGGCGATCTGGTCGACGCCGGGACGCGCCGCGTCGGGGCCGCTCTGGCCGAAGCCCGCGATCGAGCCGTAGATGATGCGCGGGTTGATCTTCGCCACCGTGTCGTAGTCGACCTTGAGGCGATGCTTCACGTCGGAACGGTAGTTCTCGACGATGACGTCGGCCTTGGCCGCGAGCTTCATGAAGATCGCATGGCCCTCGGCGCTCTTGAGGTTGAGCGTCATCGACTTCTTGTTGCGGTGCAGGTTCTGGAAGTCGAAGCCGTGGCGCGCGCCGCCCATAGAGTCGTTGTTCTTGCCGCCTTCGGACGGCGGCGGGGGCGGCTCGATCTTGATCACATGTGCGCCCCAGTCGGCGAGCTGGCGCACGGCGGTCGGGCCGGCGCGATGCGCCGTGAGGTCGAGTACGGTGAGATGGGAAAGGGGCAGGGCGGTCATGGCGTTTCCTCTTGTTCCTTAGCGGCCCTTGAAGGCCGGCTTGCGCTTCTCCATGAAGGCACGACGGCCTTCCTTGAAATCCTCGCTGTCGAAACAGGCCTCGGCCATCTTGTCGAGCTTGGCGTGGTCCTGCTTCGATTCGGGCTTGGCGATCTCGCGCGCCGCGGCCTTGGCGAGCGCGATGGTGAGCGGCGCGTTCTGCGAGATCGCGCCGGTGATGCCGTCGATCATGGCATCGAGCTCGGCATCGGCGGCGACGCCTTGCACCAGCCCCATGTCGTAGGCTTCCTTCGAAGAATACTGCTTGGCGGTGAACAGGAACTCCATCGCGCGCGGCAGGCCGACGATGCGCGAGAAGCGTTCGATGCGGAGGAAGCCGTAGCCGAGGCCCAGCTTGGCGGCCGGCACGCCGAAGCGCGCGCCCTCGTTGCAGTAGCGCATGTCGCAGCAGGCCGCGAGGTTCATGCCGCCGCCGATGCAGTAGCCGGTGATCTTGGCGATGGTCGGCTTGGGGAAATCGTAGAGCGCCTCGTAGCCTTCCTTGGAGATGGCGTCGTAGCGCACCTGGGCCTCGGCGTTGGCGCGTTCGCTTTCGAACTTCGAGATGTCGGCGCCCGAGACGAAGGCCTTACCGCCCGTGCCGCTGACGACGAGGCAGCGGATCTCCGGATCCTTGGCGAAGTCCTTCAGGATGCTGACGAAGCCGTCCCACATGTCGAGCGAGACCGCGTTGAGCTTGGCCGGGTTGTTGAAGACGACGTGGCCCACGGCGCCCTCGCGGCGACCGATGATTTTCTGTTCCTGCATGCCGGCATTCCTTCCAATGAGGCGGGGAATATAGCCTGCGCCGGCCGATTTGAATAAGGTGTGACGCAACAGGGAGGAATCGTGGCCTCAGTCGAACTGAAGGGCCTTTCAAAGCACTATGGCAGTGCCGTCGCCGTCGACGACGTCTCGCTGCGCGTGGAGCATGGTCAGCTCGTCTGCCTGCTGGGCCCGTCCGGTTGTGGAAAGACCACGACCCTGCGGTTGATTGCGGGCTTTATCGAGCCTTCGGCAGGCGAAATCGAGGTCGGCGGGAAGGTCCTGTCCTCGCCTGCACGCACCGTGCCGCCGGAAGGCCGCAAGATGTCGATGATCTTCCAAAGCTACGCGCTGTGGCCGCACATGACCGTCGCGGAGAATGTGGCCTACGGGCTAAAAATCCGGAAGCTCGACCGCGCCACGATCGACGCCAAGCTGAAGGCCATCCTCTCGACCGCGCGCCTCGAGGCGCTGGCCGAGCGCTATCCCGGCGAACTGTCGGGCGGCCAGCAGCAGCGGGTGTCGCTGGCGCGCGCGCTGGTGGTGGAGCCCGAGACCTTGCTGCTCGACGAGCCGCTGTCGAACCTCGACGCCAACCTGCGCGAGGAGATGCGCTTCGAGATCCGCCGCCTGCACGACCAGTATCGTTACACCACGGTCTATGTGACTCACGACCAGGCCGAGGCGATGACCACGGCTGACCTGATCGCGGTGATGAACAAGGGCAAGGTGGAACAGCTCGGTCCGCCGGAAGAGATCTATGCACGGCCGCGGTCCGAGTTCGTCGCGCGCTTCATCGGCGGTTCGAACGTGCTGGCGGCGACAGCCGTCGACGACTCCCGCGTTTCCGTTGCCGGCGGTGTCCTGCGCACGATAGGGCGGCCGCTCGTGGCGGGCCGGCCAGTCGCCGTTTCGGTGCGCCAGCATGAAATCGGCATCGCCCTCGAATCGCCACCGTCGGGGATGGAGAATCATCTCCACGGCACCGTGACACGGCAGGTCTTCCTGGGCTCGACACGTGACTACACTGTCATGCTCGACGACAAGACGGAGCTGCGCGTGACGGCGCCGCCCGGTCGCAACATCGCAGCGGGCCAGGCGGTTTGGCTGCACCTGCCCGCGGAACAATGCCGGGCATTGGCGGAGGAATAGCCCATGACCAAAGACCTGACGACGAGGAAACTGACGCGACGCCATGTGCTTGCTGCTTCCACGGCAGCGGCGGCCGCCGGTTCTTTCATCACGCCGGTGCGCGCCGCGCCGCCGGAGCCGACCAAGATCACGCCGGCGCTGATCGAGGCGGCGAAGAAGGAAGGCAAGTTCTCCTGGTACACGTCGGTCGACCTGGCGCTGGGCGAGAAGGTCGCCAAGGCTTTCGAGGCCAAGTATCCCGGCATCACCATGAAGGTCGAGCGCTCCGGCGCGGAGCGCAACTTCCAGCGCATTGGCCAGGAGTTCCAGAACAAGATCTATAACTGCGACGTGGTGAACAGCTCCGACGCCGCGCACCTCATCGTGTGGAAGCGCGCCAAGATGCTGGCGCCATTCGTGCCGGAGGATGTCGCGCAGTTCTTCCCGGCGGCGCACAAGGATCCCGACGGCATGTTCGCTTCGTGGCGCATCACCCTCTGCCCGATCGCCTACAACACCAAGCTGGTGAAGGCCGAGGATGCGCCGAAATCCTATGCCGATCTGCTCGATCCGAAATGGTCGGGCAAGATCGTCAAGGCGCATCCGGGCTACAGCGGCACCATCATGACGGCGACGCAGCAGCTCAGTCGCGACCTCGGCTGGTCGTGGTTCGAGAAGCTCGCGAAGCAGAAGGTCATGCAGGTCCAGTCGGCGACCGAACCGCCCAAGAAACTGGCCCAGGGCGAGCGTGCGGTGATGGCCGACGGTGGCGAATACGTCGCCGAGGAGCTGAAGACGCGCGGCGAGCCGGTCGAGATCGTCTATGCCAGCGAAGGCACGCCGTTGATCACCGGTCCGTCGGCGATCATGGCCAATGCGCCCAATCCCAACGCGGCGCGCCTGTTCCACGCCTGGTCGATGACGCGCGAGGCGCAGCAGCTCAACATCGATGTCGGCGCCCTGCGCTCGGCGCATCCGCAGGCCGTGGACCGCGCCGACATGAAGAAGTTCGCCGACATCAAGCTGCTGAAGGAAGAGGCGGGCGTGGTCGCCGACCAGGCCGACGCGATCAAGGCCCAGTACGTCAAATACTTCAAGGTGTAGCCCATGCGCCGTCGTCGTTTCGTCACTGCCGCCGCCGCATCTGCGGCTCTTGCGCCGCTCGGCGCGCGCGTCCTGTCGGCGGCGCCCGCGCCGCAGGCCATCACGCCGGAGCTGATCGAAGCCGCCAAGAAGGAAGGCAAGGTCACCTATTACACGGCGATGGATCTCTCCGTTGCCGAGCCGATGGCCAAGGCCTTCGAGGCCAAGTATCCCGGCATCAAGGTCGCGGTTGAGCGCACCGGCGCCGAGCGGTTGTTCAATCGCATCGGCCAGGAAGTCGGCAGCAACATCCGCCGGGTCGACGTGGCCAACAGCTCCGACGCTGCGCACTTCATCGTGTGGAAGCGGCAGGGCTGGCTCGAACCGTTCCTGACGCCCGACATGGCGGAGAACCTGCCGGCCGACCAGCGCGACGCCGATGGCGCCTTTGTCAACCAGCGCACGCACCTCTCGGCCATCGCTTACAACACGAAGATGGTGAAGCCCGAGGATGCGCCCAAGGGCTTCGTCGACCTCCTCGACCCGAAATATTCGGGCAAGCTGGTGAAAGGGCATCCCGGCTATTCCGGTACGATCATGACGGCGACCCAGCAGCTCGCGAAGGCGCTGGGCTGGGAGTATTTCGAGAAGCTCTCCAAGCAGAAGGTGCTGCAGGTCCAGTCGGCGACCGAGCCGCCCAAGCGCATCGAGGCCGGCGAGCGCGCCATCGCGGTCGACGGCAGCGACTATCTCTTCTGGATGGCCAAGGAGCGCGGCGCGCCGATCGAGGTGGTGCATGCGGTCGAGGGCACGCCGCAGGTTTCCAATCCGATGGCGATCTTCAAGGCCTCGCCCAATCCCAACGCCGCGCGGCTCCTCGTCGGCTGGATCATGTCGCCCGAGGGCCAGCAGTTCATCGTCAACGTGAGCGGCCAGTATCCCGCCAACAAGCTGGTGAAGGCCAAGGAAGGGCGGCCGGCGCTGGCGTCGATCAAGACGCTGGCCGAGGAGCCGGCCGAGGTCGAGAAGCAGGCGGACGAGATCAAGACGCGCTACCAGCGTTACTTCAAGGTATGACGCGCAGCTTCGATCTCTCGCGGCCCGTCCTCATAGCCGTCGCCGCCCTGCTGGCGGTGATGATCGTGCTGCCGGTCGGCTGGCTGCTGGTCGTCAGCCTGACGGCGAAGGAGGGCGGCATCACGCTCGCCAACTTCGTGGCGCTGTTCACCGATCCCACCTTCGTCGATCCGCTGATCACCACCCTGATCATCGCCTGCTCGGTGAGCGCTATCTGCTGCCTCGTCGCCGCGCCGCTCGGCTGGCTCGTGGCGCGCACCGACATGCCGCTCGCTCGCACGATCCGCACGCTCGTCATGGCGTCCCTCGTGACGCCGCCCTTCGTCGGCGCGATCGCCTGGGAGATGCTGGCGGCGCCCAATTCGGGCCTGCTGAATCAGCTCTGGCGCATTCTGAGCGGCATGCCGTCCGACGAGGCGCTGTTCGACATCTATAGTCTCGGCGGGCTCATCTTCGTCATTTCCTGCTACACGTTTCCCTATGTCTTCATCCTGGTCGCCAATGCGCTCGACCGTATGCCGGGCGAGCTGGAAGACGCCTCCTCGATGCTCGGCGCGAAGACCTGGCAGACCGCGCGGCTGATCACGGTGCCTCTCGCACTGCCGGTGTTGCTGGCCGGCGCGCTGGTCGCCTTCCTGCAGGCGCTCAACCTGTTCGGATCGCCGGCGATCCTCGCCATCCCCGCAGGCTTCCACACGCTCACCACGCGCATCTGGAGCCTGTTCCAGTTCCCGCCCAAGCCCGAACTGGCGGCGGCGGCCTCCGTGCCGCTGCTGGTGTTGACGGTGCTGCTGCTGCGCGCCCAGGCGATGGCGCTGGGCCGGCGCGGCTATGCAGTGCTGGGTGGCAAGTACGGCGCACCACGGCAGATCCGACTGGGCTGGTTGCGCCTGCCGGCCGTCGCGCTGGCGCTGTTCGTGCTGGCCATGCCGCTCTTCCTGCCTTACGCGGCGCTGTTCAACTCGGCCTTCTCGAGGGTGGCCTCGCGCATCGTCGGGCCCGAGACGATCACGCTGCACAATGTGAAGTTCACCTTCCTCGAGCTCAGCTCGACGATGCCGGCGCTGAAGAACACCTTCCTGCTGGCCACCGCCTCGGCCACGCTGGGCGCGCTGCTGGCGCTGCTGATCGCCTACATCGTGGCGCGCAAGGCGGTGCGCGGCTATCGCGTGCTGGGCTTCCTTGCCACCGCGCCGCTGGCCATCCCGGGCATTGTGCTGGGCGTCGGCCTGTTCCTCGCCTATACGCGCCCGCCGCTCGCGCTCTACGGTACCTTGTGGATTCTGCTGATCGCTTTCGTGACCATCGAGCTTCCGGCCGCCTACCAGCAACTCGGCTCGGCCTTCCATGCCGTGCATCCAGAGCTGGAGGAGGCGGGCCGCATGCTCGGTGCTACGCGTCTGCGCACCCTGGCCGACATCACCGCGCCATTGCTGCGCTCCGCCGTGATCGCGACCTGGTGCTTCATCTTCGTTGCCACCATCCGTGAATTGTCAGCCGCCGTGATCCTGTTCACGTCGGAAACGAAGGTTCTGTCGGTGCTGATCTTCGACCTGAAGGAAAGCGGTGACGTCGGCGCCATCGCGGTGCTCAGCCTGACGATGGTCGCGATCACCACCATTGTGATCGCGGCAGCCAATCGCCTGCATGCACGGCCGCAGAGCAGGCCAACCTGAGGTTGGTTGCCAAGCCGGTGACGAGGAGGCGTAATCGGCCGGAGCGACCCTCACTAACTCCAGCCTGAAAGGAAGTCCCACGAATGCTCTTCGCGCGCTATTTCCTGATCGTCTTTCTCGCGGGAACGCTTGCGCTGGATATGCCGCAGGCCTCCGCCCAGCAAATGGTCAGTGTGGCGCGGGAGGAGGTGAACCTGCGCTCCGGTCCGGGAACGAATTACGAGTCGGAGTGGGTGCTGGGCACGGGCTTCCCGCTGAAAGTCATCGGACGACGCGGCAACTGGCTGCAGGTGAGCGATTTCGAGAACGACAAGGGCTGGATTCTGCGGCAACTCACCAGCAGCACGGCGTATCACATCGTGAAGGTGAAAACCGCCAACATGCGCAGCCTGCCGAGCACGAACAGCCGGATCGTCGGCAAGGTCGCTCGCGGCGATACGCTGAAGACGCTCGACCGCAGGAGCGGCTGGGTCAAGGTCCAGCGTGAGGGCGGGCTGCGGGGATGGATCTCAAAGCATCTGCTCTGGGGTTGGTAGGGTATCCCGGCCGATTCAATTGAGGATCGCCACGTCGTCTACCGTGATGGGCTTGGCGAGCAGGCCGAGTGTTTCGAGCGTGTTGATCGTGGCTTCCCAGCCGGCGCGGGTCTGCTGCCCGGTGGGCGGGCCCGAGAGCTGCTGGGATACGGTGGCCGTGCTGCGGTCGACGTAGCGCGGCGCGAGGCGCGGGAAGATGCGGGAGAAATGCGACGCGGCGTCGGCGGGCCGCTCGCGCACCATGTTGTAGCCTTCCTGGACGGCTTCCTCGATCTTCTTCGCGATCTCACGTTTGGCCGGATCGGCCCAGGCCGCATCGTTGACGATGAGGTTCAGGCTGTAGGCCTTCACGCCGAAGTCGCTCAGTCGGATCATGGTGATGCGGCGACCTTCGGCGATCAGCTCGGCCGGCGCCATCTCGTCATAGTCGATCAGCGCATCGACCTTCTTCTCGACCAGGTCGTAGGCATTCCAGCTGACCGTCGTCTCCTTGATCTTGCTGCGGTCGAGCTTGTTGGCGGTCATCAGCGCGCGGAATTCCTCGTTGGTGATGCTGCCGGGCACGAGGCCCAGTGTCTTGCCGTAGAGATCGCGCGGATGGGCGATGCGATCCTCGCCCCGCGTATAGATCACGGTCGGCGTCTTGGCGTAGTAGACGGCGAGGCTCTTGATCGGCAGGCCCTTGGAGCGGCCGATGGCGGTGGCAATGCCGCTCGACGAGCCGATCCAGTATTGCTTGCCCGAGCCGATCATCTCGGCCGACGAGGTCGCGCCCTGGGTCTCCGCGAAGGCGACTTCCAGGCCGCGGCGCTCGAAGGCGCCCATCTCCCGCGCCAGATAGAAGCCCGCGAAGGTCGGCAGCGCCTTCCAGTCGAGCAGGATTTCGACCTTCTGCGCATCCGGAGCGGATTGCGCGATTGCGGGCACCGGAAGCAGCGATGCGAGGGCACCGGCGAGCACCAAGCGGCGGGAAGGGATCATGACGGGTCCTGGATGAGCCTGTGGCCGGAAAGAAGTAGGTGCGGAACATGTCATAAACACGTCCGCAGATGGGAGCGATTTTCGCCCTCGCGCGTTTGCCGCGGGTGGACAGCCTTTCTCCCTTCGGCCGTGTGCGGCGGCTGCTGACCGAGACCGTCGAAGGGTTCATCGAGGACGATGCCTTCAGCCGCGGCGCCTCGATTGCCTATTTTACGCTCTTTTCGCTGGCGCCGACTCTGCTGCTGGTGATCGCGATCGCCGGTCTCGTGTTCGGCCAGGAGGCCGCGCAGGGCGCCATCGTCGACCAGCTGAGCGGCCTGATGGGGCGCGACACGGCGGAGGCAACGCAGGCCATGATCCGCAGCGCCAGCGATCGTATGTCGGGCCTCCTCGCGACCCTGATCGGCTTCGTTACGATTTTCCTCGCCGCCAGCGGCGTCTTTGGCGAGGTCCAGTCGGCGCTCAACGCGATCTGGAAGGCGAAATCGCGCCGTTCGACCATGTCGCGGCTGCTGCGGGCGCGCCTCGCGAGCTTCGGCCTGGTAATCACGCTGGGCTTCGTGCTGATGGTTTCGCTGGCGCTCAGTGCCGCGCTGACGGCCTTGGGAAAATACCTGCAGTACAGGTTTCCCGTCGCGGAGTTCGCTGTACAAGCGGCCGACTTCGTTGTCTCGATCGTCCTGATCTCCGGCATGTTCGCGGCCATGTACAAAGTGCTGCCCGACACGGAGATCCGCTGGCGCGATGTCGCCGTCGGCGCGCTGATGGCGACTGGCTTGTTCGAGGGCGGCAAGTACCTGATCGCCCTCTATATCGGCCAGACCGATGTGGCTTCGAGCTTCGGGGCCGCCGGCGCGCTGATCGTTCTGCTGCTCTGGATCTTCTATTCGACCCTGATCTTCCTTCTGGGTGCAGAGTTCACGCGGGCCTGGACGCATGTCTACGGCTCGCGCTGCGACGATCCTTCGATCGCGCCGCACGCGGTGCCGTCGCGCGCCGGTTAGATGCAGGGGCTAGCTAAGGCGTGATGGCGAAGCCGACCAGCAGAGCCAGCGTGCCGCCGAGCCCGAGCAGCACGGCCAGCACCGGGATGTGGCCGAGGAAGGCCAGCGCCATGCAGACGAGGATCAGCATGATGTGCAGGACGGCGAACAGAACCAGCTTGCTGAAGCTGTGAAAAGTTTCCTGGTGCTCGCGCAGCTCCTGCGCGGGAACCTCGGGCGAATTGACTGTTGTGGCCATGGTGAACCTGCGTTCGGCTTGAACCTGCCCGCCAACGCGCCTCCCGGCCGCGCCGTTGCTTGCAGCGTGGCTGACTTGAAGCCATACCTTCAGGCCATGAAGTCGCTCCTGTCGGCACTGCTCGCTCTCCTCGTCGCGACCATGGCGACGCCCGTGACAGCGCAATCGTACGCAGACCAGATGCGCCAGGCGGCGGGCGCCTACGAGCGCAAGGACATGGCGACCGCCGTGCGCATCTGGAAAGTGTGGGCTGCCAAGGGGCAAGCCGAAGCCCAGACCCTGCTCGGTGCGATGTACTGGAGCGGCGAGGGGGTGCCGCGCAATCTCAACGAAGCCGCGCGGCTCTATCTGGCGGCAGCCAATCAGGATTATGCGCGGGCACAGAACAATATCGGCTTCATGCTGGGCTTCGGCGAGGGAGTGCCGCCGCGCAACGATATCGAGGCCTATAAATGGATAAAACTCGCCATCGATCGCTACACCGCCAAGAACCAGGACCGCCTCGATCAGGCTAGAAAAGACCTCGCGACCCTGGCGGCTCGCATGAACCCTGCGCAAATCGCCGAGGCGGAAAAGCGCGTTCGGGCATGGAAACCCGTCACGCAGGTGCGGTAAAGTCCGGGACCACGCGGCGGTCACGAGCGATGCCCCGGCGTCGGCTCTATAAGAAGGACTGAATGACACGACCCTCGGTCGCCGCGGCTTTTGCCGCCACGTTGCTTTTCGGCGGGATGTCCCAGGGCATCGCGCGCGATCTGCCGTGGGTCGAGCCGGCGCACACGAAGGATCCCGGTCGCACCGCTGAGCTGCGGCTGCTGGGGGCAGAATTGCCGCCGCTCTACGACCAGCCCTCCGCCGTGGCCGGGCTTCGCGACCATCTCCATTTCGTCGACCTGGCATCGGTGGACGGGCTCCTCGAGCGGGGCGTGGCCATCGAGATCACCCCGCCGCAGCCAATCATCGCGATCGCCGACAACGTGCCGCCGCCGGTCGTGACCGGGCCGGTCTCCGAATCCATGCTCGTCCGTGGCCGCGCCGTCGCGGATGCGATGCTGGGCGACGGGCTGGATGACGAGCGGCTGCAGGCCTATCTCCCGTTTGAACGCAGGCGGGGCGTCTCCGGCGTCATCTCCGGCGGCTCCTTCGAAGCCTCCGCCGTGGCCGCGGGCGTTCCCGCGCCGGCCCTGCTCGAAGCGATGCAGGCGATGGCCCAGTCGGTCGATCTCAAAAAGGAGATGCGCGACGGCGACAGGTTCTATGTCCGCTACGAGCAGACCTTCACCCAGGCGGGGGCACCGCTCGATGTCGGTCGTGTCCTGTGGATGGAGTTGCGCACGCCGAGGGGCGTGATGGCCATCCATCGCTTCCGCACGCGCGACAACAACGAGCGCTTCTGGATGGCGAGCGGGCAGGCCGCGCTGCCGCCGTCGTTCCGGCTGCCGCTCGATACCGTCTCGATCTCATCGGGATTCGGCCTGCGCGCCGATCCGTTCGACCAGCCTCCGCCGTCCTACGGCGGCAAGCCGCAGGGCGCCGGCGGCCCGCAGCGGGTGCCGGGCCTGCCACCGGGCCTGCCGACGGGCGGTGCCACCGATATGCCGCGTGCCGGGTTGGGGGCAGGCTTCGCCGCGTCGCCGGGGGCTTCCTCTTATGGCGGCTCGGCCTATGGCGCCTTCCGCGCGCCGCCAGCCTATGCGCTCTCCGCCCGGCCGTCGTCTTCACGGTCGCTGTTCATGCACGAAGGCGTCGACCTGGTGGCGCCGAACGGCACGCCGGTCGTAGCGGCGGCCGACGGCCTCGTCGTCGGCGCGGCGCCGAACGGGCGCTATGGCAACTGGATCCGCATCGAGCATGGCGGCAAGCTGGCGACGGTCTACGGACATCTCTCCGCCTTCGCGGCCGGCCTGCAGGCCGGCAGGATCGTGTCGCGCGGCGACGTGATCGGTTACGTCGGCAGCACCGGCCGCTCGACCGGCGCGCATCTCCATTTCGAACTCCAGGTCGATGGCAAGCCGGTCAATCCGATCACCCATCCCGAGCTGAAGCGTATCCAGTTGCGCGGTCCCGATTTCGACCGCTTCCGCAAGCAGGTCGCCGCCAGCCTCGCCGAGCGCGAGTCCGAAGCGAAGCCGGCCGCCGTTTCAGTCGGCGACTGAGCCGCGGGCCTTCATCGCGAAATCCTCCTCGGGCGACAGGACCAGCCGGTGCCGGCCGACGAGGGCGAACCAGGCGCTTCCCAGCGCGAACCACGCGCCCACTCCGAGCACGCCGGACACGAACACCGGATCGAGCAGCTGGTAGACCAGGGTGACGGAGGCGATGACGATGGTGACGACCGCGCCCGTCACGCCCATCGGTGAGCGATAGGGACGGGCGAGGCCGGGCAACCGCGCGCGCAGCACGAGGAAGCTCACGGCCTGCAGAAGATAAGAGAGCATCGCGCCCGCCACGGCCATGTTGAGCAGCATGCCCTGGATCGTCGCAGCACCTTTCTCCGCGCCCATGCCGAACCACAACGCGAACATGATGGTGAGCGCCACCGCCGAGCCGGCCAGCAGCGCGACGTGGGGCGTCTTGTGGAGCGGGTGGGTGATCGACAGGAAGCGCGGGAAATAGCCGGCGCGCGACAGCGAATAGATCTGCCGACCCTTGGCGAACAGGATGGTGTGGAAGCTGGCGATCAGGCCGATGCAGGCGACCAGTGCCAGCAGCTTCGCGAGCCCGTCGCCGAAGGTCGCGCGAAAGCCGTCGAGCAGCGGCTCGCCCGAACTCGCGAGCTGGAAGCTGCCGGGCGCGACTGAGGGATTGAGCCAGACGATGAGCGCTGCCGAGACGAAGAGGGTCAGCAGCCCGGCCACGATGCCGCGTGGAATGTCGCGCGACGGCTCCATCGATTCTTCGGCCGCCAGCGGAAGCTGTTCGATGGCGAGGAACAGCCAGACGGCGAAGGGAAGTGCTGCCAGTGCTCCGTGCAATCCGAAGGGCAGCAACGGGCCGCCGCCCTGGGCCAGCTCGACCGGCTTGCCGTCGGGGCCGGCGCCGATGTTGAGGGCATGGCGGTTGAAGTCGGCGACCGGAAGGGCCGAGATCCAGAACACCGCGAGGCAGGCGAGCGAGGCCAGGGTGACGATGACCGTGACCTTGAAGGAGAGTTCGACGCCGCGGACGTTCAGCGCCACGAACAGGGCATAGCCGGCCACCCAATAGGCCGGCAGCCAGGCGGGTGGCGTTTCGAACACTGCGGCAAGATAGGTCGCGAGGAACGACACGATGACGGCCGGCGTCAGCACGTACTCGACGTTCTCGCACAGGCCCGTGATGAAGCCGCCCCACGGCCCCATGGAGGCGCGGGCGAAGGAATAGGCGCCGCCGGTGTGGGGCAGGGCGGCGGCCATCTCGGCGATGCAGAAGACGAGGCCGAGATACATGACTGCGATGATGCAGCCGGCCAGCGCGTAGCCGCCCCAGCCGCCGGCCAGAAGGCCGAGGTTCCAGCCCGAATAATGGCCCGAGATGACGGCGCCGACGCCCAATGCCCAGAGCGAGAAGACACCGGCGTAGCGGCGCAGCCCGCGGCGGGCGAAGTAGTCCGCCGTAACGGTCTGGTAGGGCGTTCGCGGTGGGCTCATCGCCCCCATGTTAGCGGCACCGGCCGCGTCTATGCGAGGTGGAAGAGTTGAGCGCCGTCGCCGTCTGGAGCGCCTCGAGGAAGAACAGGCCGTTCTTCCCCGCGCCGGAGGCTATGCCGCTCGACGCAGTCCCGCGTGACGCTTCGCTCCGGTTTCCGCGCTCCGAAGCGAACCGAGGCCGCGCCCAATCCAGATCGCGAACAGAGCAGCCAGGGCCGCGAGCCCGTAGTCGAACCGGCCTGTCCACGCGCCGCACTCCCCGTCGAACAGGGCCTGGCTTTCAAGACAGAGGAGGCGTTGCCCCCAGAATACGGTCCAGACGAGCGCTCCGGCCAACCAGAGCCGGAAAATCCCACTTCTCCAGTTCATGATTCCCACACATCCCAAGTCCCAAGTAGCACTCCCCAGTGCTTGCAGTGCCATAGCAAAAAGAATCCCAGACTGCAAGAGCGGCCTTGCTTTCGTCCCCAGTTACCAGGTCATGCGGAATCCGGCGGTGAGGGCATGGTTGGAATCCTGGCTGGAGATGTCGCCCTCGTAGCGGAAGTAGATCGAGGTGGCGTCGGCGATGGCGGTGTTGGCGGACATGCCGAGCACGACGCTGTCGCGCTGCGGGGCGGCACCGTAGGTGGTGAAGGGCAGGGCCGGAGCGCCGACGAAGGAGGCGGTGACGGGCCGTCCGGTGTCGGCATATTCGTGGCCCCAGCCGAGCTTGAACTGCATCGCCAGCCGGTCGCGCCAGCCGAGATCCATGGCGCCGCCGAGCTGGGCGCCGAGCACGGTGCGCAGCGAGTTGGTGGTCTGCGAGGCGACGGACAGGTTGAGTGAGCCCGCACCGTTCTCGGTGAAGGCGGCCTGGGTCGCGGTCGCGCCCTGCAGGCGGGCGAAGGGGGTGATGTAGGCATCGGCGAGGCCGCCGATGTCGAAGCGATAGCCCGCCTCGACCTGTCCGAAGAACAGGTTCGCGCCGGTCCAGCCGTTGGCGGTGCGCGACAGGCCTGGAATGGAGATCTGGCGGGTCATGCGGTTGTCGGAATAGGCGTAGGCCGCGATCCCGTCGACATAGACGGGACCCTTGGCGTAGCTGGCATAGAGGCCGGCTTGGAAGGTGTCTGAGGTGCCGCGTCCGGAGAGCCCGCCGACCCACTGTGTGCCGCTGGTGAAGCCGGCGGTGACGCCGACGAGCAGGTCGTCGGTGACGCGGCGGTCGAGGCCGGCGGCGAAGCCGCCGAGATTGTAGGTGAGGGTGCCGGCATTGGCGGTGCCGCCGACGACACCGAAGCCGCCGACCGCGCCGCCCCAGGCGCCCCATTGCGCCGGGTTGGTGGAGTCACAGGCGACGTCGCAGGCCTCGGCCAGGGCCACGCGCCGGCCGCCGCCCGAGGTGCCGCCGACGCTGTTGGCGAAGTTGGCCATGAAGATCTGGGCGGTGGCGATGCCGCTCGAGGAGAAGGCCGAATAGTTCTGGCCGCTGATGGAGTTCATGGCGGCGACGCCCTGCTGGGCGTTGAGGGTGGAGAAGGCGCCCAGCACGGTGGCGAAATCTCCGGTGGCGCCGATCGCGCCGGCGTCGAGTGCGGCGCCGATGGCGGCCTGGTTGGGCGTCTGCGCCTGGGCTGCGAAGCCGCCGACCTGGAGGGTGAGATAGGCGTTGTTGGCGTCGTAGCTCAGGCTGGGCAGCAGGAACGGCAGCGCGCTGGCGACCGACGTCACCGATGAATAGGTCCCGGTGAGGCCGCCGGTGGTGCTGAGGATGGCGTAGGTGGTGCGTGGCGCGTAGGGGCCGCTGGTGGAGGACGGAGCCACGAAGACGTTGCTGCCGGCGGCAATCGTGGCGGTGCCGGGTGCGCCGGTGACGGCGATGAGATCCGACTGACCCTGCGCATTGGTCTCGACCATGTAGCCGCTGCCGGCGGCCTGGATGTAGCTGCCGGCCACGTTCAGGGTGCCGATGGAGTTGCCGGGCGAGACGAGGCCGGCGTTGCTGAAGGTCCCGTTGATCGTGCCAGTGCCGGACAGGCTGCCGGTGTTGTCGACGTTGCCTGCGATCGTGCCGTTGTTGACGGCGGTGCCGCTATTGGTGAGGTCGCTCTGGAAGGTGCCGGTGTTCAGGAGGTAGCCCCGGTTCAGAAGTGGGCCCGCGCCGGCCAGCGACGTGAAGGTTCCGGCATTGGCCAGGGTTGCGCCGGGGGCGACGGAGTAGCCGCCGGTTGTGTCGAAGGTCGCGCCTGAATTGATCGCCAGGCTGCCAACCATCGTGCCGGTGAGTTTGAGCGTGCCGCCGCTCACGTACGTGCCGCCGGTATAGGTGTGGTTGCCCGCCAGCGTCAGCATGCCGGCCGCAAGGGTCAGACTGCCGCCTGCGACGGGATAGTAACCGCCGTCGGAGATGTCGCCGAAGAAGGTGTTGCCGTTGCCGTTGGCGATCGTGAGGTTGTTGCCGCCGAGCGACACGACACCGGTGGGACCGCCCGCGAGAGTCTCGATGGTGATCGGCCCCCAGGCTCGCGAGATGTCGAAAATGCCGTCGTTCGTCAGGCCGCTCGAATCCCGGATGCTGCCCGGCCCCACAACGAGGAGTATTCCCCCCGTATTGATCGCCGTCGCGCCGGTGTAGGTGTTTGTCGCGCTCGTCTGCACGGTGGCGCCGCCATCGATGGTCAGGCCACCCGGGCCGGAGATGGCCCCCGCCAGTCCGAGCGGCACGCTTGTCGACGGGACGACCAGCGAACCGCCGGGCGTTGTCGCGAACGGCGTATCGGTGACGAAGAACGGCGTGTAGCCGATCGCCTTGTCGGAGAGGTCGAACATCACCGAGTTCTGCATGAAGAACGGCAGGCCGAGGATGTGCTGATTGTCGGGGTTGTAGTATCCGACGTAGTAGCTGCTTTGATTGTCGGAGCTCAGGTTCGCGTAGACTCCTCGCAGGCCCAGAATGGCGGCTCCACCCGGATTGAGGCCCATCATCGTTATCGAGTTTGGACTAGGCCCAGCCCCGCTCAGCAACCCACTCAGTGCGAAATTCGTCGTGCCGGTATCGAGCAGCGTGCCAGTCGTCACGGAGCCCGGGGACGTGCCGGGAGGCGCAAGCGAAACGGAGAACTGTACGCCGAATTCGTGCGAGGAATTGTTGCCCGGTCCGGTGCCGTAGGGATTGGGAAATGTATGCGTCGCCGTCTGTGCCCAATTGATCAGCCCGGGAAGGCCGGGGGTCTGGCTCGGCAAACCCACGGCGGCAAACTGGCCGATCATTTGAGGCGTGAGGCCGACGGTCAGGCAGGGATTGCAAGCGGTGAGCGCCATGTTCGCGCCGTTGAGCGTTACCTGCGCGCTAACCAAAGGCAGATTGGTATTCTGGCTTGTATTGCCGGGGTTGGGCTGGCCGTTCGCCGCGACCACATAGCCCTGGGCCATCTTGCTGTTGGCCACGGTGATCTGTCCGAGTGGGCTGCCGATCACGACAGGCGCCGTCACGTTGGCCGTCGGACATGTGGTTGCGACGGTGATCGCGACGGAGCAGCCAGTCTGTATCCCGGCAAAATTGCCGGCGCCGAAGATGCCGTAGAAGCTGGGAAGGTCCGGCGCCGCAGGGTTGGGCTTGTTCGGGCAGGAATGCGGCGCGCCGCAGAAGTAATCCGGATAGCTCCAGATCGGACTTCCAGGCTGACCGTTGTTGCTGTCGGAAGACACAGCGAGGATCTGGAAACCGCCACCTGCGGGCGTATTCAACGTCGTCGTGCCCCCGGTCGTGTTCTGGAATGTGAGCGATGGAACCTGGACGATGTTTCCGACGAAGCCACGACAGGCGCCGCTGCCGGTGCCGTAGCAGTACTCGATGTTGTTGCCGTTGGGGATCGTGGACGCGGGAGCCGACGTCGTCGACCCACCGCCGAATCCGTTCCAGGTTATCGGGTTATAAGCGGCATTGAATGGGGCAGATCCGGTATCGAACAGGTACGACTGCAACGGCCCGCCGTTGATGCCCACGCTGATGCCGAGGCGGTATTCGTTGCTTCCCGGGTACGTCGGGACATAGGAGAGCGGAACGTTCATCGCCTGTGTCGGCATGTACTGACCCAGGGCGGCGCCATTCGCGCAAAAAGCCAGGGCGAGGCCGATTAGGCATCGATAGATCGTCTTCATGGTCACGCTTTCGTCTCCCCCAATGCACAAAGAGTTACGTGCAGAGCAGGTGACGCGGCAACACGGACACTCACCAAATTGGGTCAACGCGATACGGTGTGTCGACGAGCGTCGCAGGTGGGACGGCAAATAAAAACGGCGCGGACTGGAGGGGTCCGCGCCGGGCTTGAGCTCAATTCCCTGGTGCTATCGTTTCAGTCCCAGGCGGCGTCGACGATCTGTCCGGCTTCGGAGAGGACGAGCGTCAGGCGGTTGGGTTCGTAGTCGTAGTTCGGGATGCCGTCGGTCGGACGGATGATGCGCAGCGGGTAGGGAAGGTCTTCTTCCTTCACGACGTTGCCGGCGGCCTGGCCGGCAGGAGCCGCGGCGCCCTTGGCCTGGAAGTACTTGCCCAGGCACTTGGCGCAATCTTCCTTGGGCGGTGCGACCTCGGCGAAGCCCGGCAGGGTCTTCAGCGAGACGGCGTTGTAGCCCGAGCGGACACGGATGCCCTTGTAGGGATGGCCATGGGCGATCGGCAGGATGGCCTCGACGACCATGAAGGGTCCGAGAGCAGCCATGTCCGACGGGGCGCTGGCCTGGAAGATGAGATCGAGCATGCCGTCGATTCCCTCGCCACGGGTGATCGGCAGGAGATGCGGCTCGCCCCAGGCGCCGGAGGTGACGAGGCCGCGGGCGCGGACGATGTCCATGCCACCCGAGCGATCGGAGCGGATCAGCTCGACGCTGGTGACGAACATGACGGGAAAGGGACGGCTGCCCTCCTGTCCCGGCGCGCCGCCGCCCGGCGTCGGGCCGGCATCCTTGGGCGTCGACGGTGCAGCCTGCGGGGCCTGCTGCTGAGCACCGGCCGTGAAGCCGCCCAGCATCGTGCCGGCGGCAATCAGGGAGGCGAGGGCGAAGAGCTTCTTGCGGGTCATGGCATCCTCGAAGGCTGCGCGGCGCTTTCGCCGCTCGGGATATTCTGAGCGTGGACGACGATCGGGCCGACTGGCTCGAGAGGACGGCTTACCAGTTGTGCCAGCCGTTGCCCCAGCCGTTGTGCCAGCCATTGCCCCAGCCACCGTTGCCCCAGCCGCCATTATGCCAGCCGTTGCCCCAGCCGCCGTTGCGCCAGCCCCAGCCGCGATGCCAACCATTGCCCCACCAGGCGAGTTGCTGCTCGGCATCGACGCTCACGAAGGGTTCGCCGTCCTTGCGATACTGTTCGATGGCGCTGGAGACATCGGTGCGGATCGACTGGAGGCGATCGGCGACCGACGGGCCGGCCTTCTGTTCCGGCGCGGGCGTCGCCGTGGCCGATGCATCGGCGGCGGCCAGGCCGACGGAAAGGCCGAATGCTCCCGATGGCAGAAGCTGCGCCAGTGCGCGAAGCGAACGTCGGTCTTGTGACATCTTGATCTCCCCAGAGAGCCGCAAACCTGCACAGGCCTGCGAACAGTGGCAATCGAAACTTCGATGAATGTTTTTGAAAACGTCAGTCCCAGGCGGCGTCGACGATCTGTCCGGCTTCGGACAGGACGAGCGTCAGGCGATTGGGTTCGTAGCCGTAGTTGGGGATGCCGTCGGCCGGGCGGATGATGCGCAGCGGATAGGGAAGGTCCTCTTCCTTCACGACATTGCCGGCGGCCTGTCCGGCGGGGGCCGCGGCGCCCTTGGCCTGGAAGTACTTGCCCAGGCATTTGGCGCAATCTTCCTTGGGCGGTGCGACCTCGGCAAAGCCCGGCAGGGTCTTCAGCGAGACGGCGTTGTAGCCCGAGCGGACGCGGATGCCCTTGTAGGGATGGCCATGGGCGATCGGCAGGATCGCCTCGACGACCATGAAGGGGCCGAGGGGAGCCATATCCGACGGGGCGCTCGCCTGGAAGATGAGATCGAGCATGCCGTCGATGCCTTCGCCGCGGGTGATTGGCAGGAGATGCGGTTCGCCCCAGGCGCCGGAGGTGACGAGGCCGCGGGCGCGGACGATGTCCATGCCGCCCGAGCGCTCGGAGCGGATCAGCTCGACGCTGGTGACGAACATGACCGGAAAGGGGCGGCTATCCTCCTGTCCCGGTGCACCGCCGCCCGGTGTCGGACCGGCGTCCTTCGGGGTCGACGGCGCGGCCTGCTGCTGGGGCGCCGGCGCACTTTGTGCCGGGCGCTGCTGGGCGTTCGATTGGGCAGCCGCCAGCATCGAGCCTGCAGCCACCAAGGTGGTGAGGGCGAAAAGCTTCGTACGATTCATGGTTTCCTCGACAGCTATGCGGCGGTGTCGCCGCTTTGGACAGGCGAAAGGGAGAGGGCAGGCTGCGGAGCCGCCATGGTCGGGCTGTGCGCGAAGCGATCATAGGCTTCGAGGATCAGATCGGTCGGGACCATCTGCGTCAGCGTGCAATATGAGGTTTCGGTGCCGGTGAAGCTGCCGTTCTCGAACAGCTTGTTGACGGGTGCGCCGCCTCCACACACCGAGAAGTAGTCGCAGGATTGGCTGCAGGCCTGCACGCCCGCGGTGATGTCGCGGTAGAGCGGCGAGGCGAGGCAGGTGTCGCGGATCTCCTGGAGCGACTGGAAGTTGATGTTGCCCAGGAGATAGTCGCCATAGTCCTTGTTCTTCAGCCCCAGCAGCTCAGGGCTGAAGCTCGAGACGTTGCCGTGGCTGTCGACGTTCATCATGGCCAGCGGCTCGACCTGGATGTTGCGCGCGGGCACGCCCTCGGGGCGGAACATGCGCGGCAGGGCAAGGTCGATCTCGCGCACGAAGCGGACGCGGCCGCTCTGGCGGGCGAGGTGCCAGAAGCTGCGCAGGAACGAAGCGTAACGCTTACGCAGCTCGGGGCCGTGGAAGAGGCTCGAGACGTGATCGCCCTCGGACTCCTCGACGTTGAAGCAGATCTGGTCGATGCCTTCGGACAGGTAGAAGTCGAGCAGCTCTTCGGGCTGGTCGAGGCTGGTGTGCGACAGCACCGAGATCACGTGGAACTCCACGTTGTTCTCCCGCAGGCACCGGATGCCGGCGATGGTCTTGTCGAACGTACCCTTGCCGCTGCGGCTCTTGCGGTGAAGGTCGTGCAGCTCGCGCGGCCCGTCGAGGCTCACGCCGACGCCGACGTTCCATTCCTTGAAAAGGTCGCACCACTCGGCGTCGATCAGCGTGCCGTTGGTCTGGAAGGAGTGCTTCACGTGGACCGTCGGCGGCCGCATCCGCTCGATCGTCGCGAAGGCCTCGCGATAGAAGGAAACCGGCACCACCAACGGCTCGCCGGCATGCCAGATCACGGTGATCTCGGGGCAGGACCAGCCCGACGCGAAGATCTGCTCGAACAGCCGGGTCACCGTCGATTGGGCGATGACGTGCTTGTTCGAGCGGTCGGGCAAATAACAGTAGGTGCAGGCGATGTTGCAGAAGGCCGTCGGCTGCACGACCACCATGCCGATTTCGGGCGTGGCTGTCATGGTCACCAGTTGTGCCAGCCGTTGTGCCAGTTGCCCCAACCGCCGTTACCCCAGCCGCCATTGTGCCAGCCGTTGCCCCAATTGCGCCAACCGCCGTTGCGCCAGCCGCCATTGCCCCACCAGGCGAGCAGCTGCTCGGGATCGACGGCGACGAAGGGCTCGCCATCGCGCTGATACTGCTCGATTGCGCCCGAGACATCGGTGCGAAGGGCCTCCAGGCGCTCGGCCACTGAACTTTTCTTGCCTTCCGGCCCCGGGACGGTCGTGGCAGCTGCATCGGCGGCGGCCAGGCCGACCGAAAGTCCCAACGCGCCGGACGGCAGCAGCTGGGCAAGCGCGCGCAACGAACGACGATCCTGGGTCATGTACTCTCCCTGAAGGCCGGCTACGTTAGGCCGGGCTGCGATCCGTTCGCAAACCAAAAAACGACGTCGCCGCAGAGTTGCCCTTGAAGTTCAGGATCGGATGCCCATATCCTCAAAGTCCTAGCGGTCGAGTGATCGCGAGGCGTTCGCTGCGGTGAGCCACGGATGTAATGGTGACTGCCGGCGAACAGACTGCTCACTCGACCCGGCCCCGCGCCTGAAATGGCGGCGGGGCTTTCTATTTTGCGGATGGGTCGGCGCGTCAGTGAACCGTCATGCATTTCGCATGGTTCGATGGGTGGCAGAGCTGTCCGGATTCCAGCCAGACATGGTGCATGGCCTGGGGGGATCCGGCCTGCCGTTCGGCGCGACCGATGGTGAAGCCGAGGCCGCGCAGCAGGTCGATCGTCCGGTCCTTGCGGGTATCGACGTGCTGCTCGAGCCGCGGGAACTGATCGAGCATCTCGGCAAAAACCAACCGGCACAGCAGGGCGAATTCGTCAGAATCCTCATCGAACGTGGCCGACGCGAGCATCCATAGGTAGCCGACGTCGGGATTGTCGAGGCGTGGCGTCACGCCCCAGAGCGCGCTGGTCGAGCCGTCGCTCAGCCGCCGGGCTGCCCAGATCTGCGTGCTGAAGGCACACGCCTCCAGCAGCCGGTTGCTGGGTTCCTTCTCCGGCCAGTCCATATAGCCCGGCACGTGCTCGAGCATCGTCGCGAGATAAGCGACGTCATGTGACGTGGCAGGCTGGACCTGATGGCGCATGTCCTTCTCCTTCGATCTTGCTACGTCAACCCACAGCGGGGGGCGAAGGTTGCCAAATGCAGATGGGGGGTGTGGAATCCGGCGATGAAAAAGCCCGATCCGATGGCGTTTCGCTTCGAGGGCGATGACGAGACGCCGAACAATTCGGCCTTGCCGGTGCTGCTGTACCGCGACGTCGTGCCGGCAGGAGATCGATACGACGCTGCGACCTGGTTCGAGGGCCTCTTCGCCCGGCATGGCTGGGCCGATGGCTGGCGAAACGGCATCCATCCCTTCCTGCATTTTCATACCCGGACGCATGAAGTGCTGGGGATCGCGTCCGGTCGTGCCACCGTGCAGCTCGGTGGCGCCGCCGGCCGCGCTCTCGACGTCGGCGCCGGCGATGTCGTGGTGCTGCCCGCGGGAACGGGACATCAGCGCCTCGACGCCAGCACCGATCTGCTGGTCATCGGCGCCTATCCAAACAACGGCCGCTTCGATCAGAAGCGGCCGGGCGAGATGGGAAGGGAGGCGGCGCGCCGCGCGGTGGCGGCGGTGCCTTTGCCCGAGATGGACCCTGTAGCAGGAGCGGACGGCCCGCTGACCAGATTGTGGCTACGAGCGTGACCTATTCCACGCCATAGCTGGCGAACTGGCGATCGACGCCCGGCATCAGCGCACGGGCGGCGGCCTTGTCGGTTTCGCCGTTCTTGACGTCACCCTTGGCGACGCGAACCAGGCCGCGACCGTAGAGGGCGAGCGGGCGGTCCGGATCGGTGCGCAGCGCGGTGTTGTACTCGCGCAGGGCGATGTCCTTCTCGCCGAGCTTCAGGAAGACGAAGCCGCGGGTTTCGCGCGTCTGCACATTGTCGGGCTGCAGCTTGAGAGCCTCGTCGCAGTCCGACACCGCCTCGGCGAGTTCGCGGCCGACGACCATGCGGGTGAGGCAGCGATTGTTAAAGGCCCAGCTCATGCGCGCGTCGGCCTTGATGGCGCGCGTATAGTCCGCGATCGCCTTGTCATAGTCCTGGCGGGCGAAGTTGGCGTAGCCGCGATTGTAGTTGGCCAGCGCATGATCGGGCTGCAACTCGATCGCCTTGTCGAGGTCGGCGAGAGCCTTCTCCGTGTTGCCGTTCAGCGAATAGATCGCGGCGCGATTGACCAGCGCGTCGACATATTTCGGATCCAGCGACAGCGCCATGTTGTAGTCGGTGAAGGCGCGCTGCATATCGCCCAGCCGCGCGTTCACGAGCCCGCGCACCATGAAGGCGCGGGGATTGTCGGGCGCCAGTGCGGCGGCCCGGTCGAGATCGGCCAGCGCGCGGCCATGCTCGCCCACCGACGTATAGGCGTTACCGCGCAGGATCAGCGTGTCGACATTGTCGGGGACCAGGGCAAGCGCCCGGTCGAAGTCGCCGATCGCCTTGCGCATGTCGGCCTTGCGTGTCGCGATCAGGATGCCGCGATCGACATGGGCGAGGGCGTTGCCGGTGTCGAGGCGAATGGCCTCGTCATAATCCGACAGGGCGCGCTCGACATCGTCCATGGCGTGATGGGCGATGCCGCGCTGCAGGAACTGGTTGGAATTGAGGGTCGCCGTCTTCGTCGATTCGTCGAACAACCCGATGGCGGCGCTGTAATCGGCCGAGGCTCGGGCCGGATCGCCGACAGCGCGATAGGCCTGGCCGCGATTGAGATATGCGGTAGCCAGATCGCGGCCTTTGAGGTTCTTGGCATCGATGGCGAGGGTGCAGGCAACGATACGGGTCGAGGGCGGCGTATCGGCCTTGTCGACGCAGACCGGCGCGGGCGCCGATGCTGCAAGAGCCGCTTGCTGGTCGCTTTCGCGTGCCTGGGCTCCGCTTTGAGTTGTCAGAAGGAAAAGGGTTGCAGTCCCTATGGCAACGCCGGTGCGCCGCCAGTCTCTATCCCGTTTCATTTGCCACACTCCGTACAGTAAAACTCAAGGTCTCCGTTGTTTTGCTGGATATCCAACGACGCAAAACTAGCGAGCGTTCCCAGAACGGGGCTGAGTTAAAGCTGTGATCCGAGTGGGAACCCGTTTCGTAGAACGGTTGCTTTCGCTGAATGCGGGCTTCCCGCGTGCGCGAGGCCGTGCTGGCGAGCGTGCTCTAACGCGGACGCCGCGTGAACAGCAGATCCTGCTGACGCGTCGGCATGGTGTCGATGCGCTGCAGCTTGGCTGGCCGACGCCACTTAAGATACCATTCGAGCTCATAGTCGTTCTCGATCGCCCAGGCGGTGAAGCCGGCGGCGTGCATCCGTTCGAAGACATCGCACCACGCGTCGGGGTCGTCGTCGGGACTGGCTTCGACGATGATTTCCAGGGTCGGCGGATAGAGTGCGATCTGCGCCAGCAGGTGACGAAGGATCGGCGGCTCGGCGCCCTCGACGTCCATCTTGATCAATCGCAGCAAGGCGAGTTCGTGTGGCGCCAGGATCAGCTCCAGCGGCAGCGCCTCGACCGAGGCCATCCGCTTGCCGCCGCGCGACGCGAGCGTGGTCGCCGCACCGATGTTGGCCTCGTTGACTTCGTAGAGGTCGAGCGTACCCGGGCTGTCGGACACCGCGGCGTTGACGGCGCGGACGTTGGCGGCGAACGGATTGGCGGCGATGTTCCGCTGCAGCAGCGCGAAGGTGCGCGGCGAGGCCTCGATCGAGACGACCGTGCCCTGGGGGCCGACGCGCGAAGCGGCGAGGAGCGTGTCGTATCCGATGTTGGCGCCGATATCGACGAACACATCGCCCGGCGCCAGATTCTGCTCGATGACCCGGGAGACGTCCGGTTCCCACACGCCGAAGTGGAGGATCATGCGCTGGATCAGGTCGAGCGGGTTGCAGTAGAGGCGCGCACCGAAGTAGGTCGTCGCGAGATGTTCCGGGCTCAGCGTGCGCAGGGCCTTGTTGTAGGCGCGGAAGGCGAAGCGGGCGGCGGGAAGCGGGAGGCGCTTGATCGTTCCGACGATCGCTCTGTGCAGGGGCTGAATCATTCCCGGCCTGTATAGCGTGTTTGCGTCGCGCATTCCGCAGACCGCGGCGGATTTCTTGACGGCCGAGCCGCCGCGGGCGCAGGTTCCGGAAAATTCATTCCCGGTGAGGACCCGCGCCATGCCGATATCGATCAGGCCTCTTTCCCATGCCCTCGGCGCCGAGGTGCAGGGCGTCGACCTCGCCCAGCCGCTCAGCAATTCCGAGTTCGACCAGATCCACCGGACGTTCCTCGAGAGGGGTATTCTGCTGTTCCGCAAGCAGAACATCACGCGCGAGCAGCACATCGCCTTCAGCCGTCGCTTCGGCGAGCTCGACAATCACGACTCGCTGCCGCGCGACCGGCATCCCGACTATCCCGAGCTGCTGCTGGTGACCAACATCCCCGAGAAGGACGGCAAGCAGTCGGCGTCCAAGTACACCGGCCAGCAGTGGCACTCGGACATGTCGTTCACGCCGGTGCCGTCGCTGGGCTCGCTGCTGCGCGGCATCACCATCCCGCCGGTCGGCGGCGACACGATGTTCACCAACATGTACCTCGCCTACGACACGCTGTCGGACGGCATGAAGAAGATCGCCGAGGGGCTGCACGGCATCCATACCGGCAGCCGCAAGGTCCTGGACCCGAACTCCGACCGTGAGAAGGAGCAGCGCAAGATCAATCCGCCGATCGCTCAGCCGGTGGTGCGCGTGCATCCCGAGACCGGCCGCAAGGCGCTCTATATCGGCGAGAAGGTCTCGTGCTTCGTCGACATGACGCCGGAGGAGAGCCGGCCGCTGATCGACTATCTGGTGCGCCACGCGACGCGGCCGCAGTTCGTCTACCGCCACCAGTGGCAGCAGGACGACATCATCCTCTGGGACAATCGCTGCACCATGCACATCGCGCTCGGCGACTACCAGGAAGGCGAGATCCGCCACCTCGAGCGCACCACCGTCAAAGGCACACCTTCGGGATATTATCTGCAATGAAGCGCTCTTCCTTCCTGCGCGGCGCCGCCGCCCTTGCACTCGCTCCCGCCGTGGCTCCGGCCATCGTCCGCGCCCAGGGCAGCTATCCCGACAAGCAGATCCGGATGGTGATCCCGTTCGCCGCGGGCGGCACGACCGACCTGATGGCGCGCGCCGTCGCCCAGCATTTCGCGCAGGCCTGGGGCCAGCCCGTGGTTGCGGACAATCGCGCCGGCGCCAACGGCGTCGTCGCAGGCGAGATCGCCGCCAAGGCGCCGGGCGACGGCTACACGCTCAGCGTCGTGGCGATGGGCCATGCCATCAATCCACTGATCTACAAGAAGCTGCCCTATGACGGCGTGAACGACTTCACGCCGATCAGCCTGCTGGCGACCTTCCCGCAGCTCGTGCTGGTCCATCCGTCGGTCAAGGCCAACACGCTGCCGGAGCTGATCCAGCTCGCGAAGACGGCGTCGCCGCCGCTCACCTATGCCTCGGGCGGCAACGGCTCGTCGCAGCATCTGGCCGGCGCGCTGTTCGCCCACATGGCCAAGCTCAACCTGACCCATGTCGCCTACAAGGGCGGCAATCCCGGCCAGCTCGACCTGATGGCGGGCAACGTCAACATGATGATCACCCAGCCCAATTCGAAGGACCTGATCACCACTGGCAAGATGCGGGCGCTGGCCGTCAGCTCGGCCAAGCGCAGCCAGTATTACCCCGAGCTTCCGACGGTCGCCGAGGCGGGTGTCCCTGGCTACGAATCGGTCGCCTGGTACGGGCTGCTGGGGCCGAAGGGCATGCCGCCCGAGCTGGTGAAGAAGATCGCCGACGAGACGGTGAAGGCCTGCGCCGGGGAAGGTGCCAAGTCCATTGTCGCCGCGCAGGGCGGCGACATGGTCGCCGGCACGCCGGCCGAGTTCGCGGATTTCATCACCGCGGAGCGCAAGCGCTACGAGGCGATCGTGCGCGAAGCCAACATGACGGTGGAATAGGACCGCCACCGCCTCCTAGCGGGTGCCGGCTGGCGGGGCCTGACGGGTCGTATCGGAGCCGATGCCGGGCTGGCCGGCACTCGGTGCGCCGGGCGTCGACGGCATGGGACTGACGGGCGAGCTTGTGCTGGGTGAAGGCGCTGCCGGCGGCGGGACGGTCGGCGACGTGCCGGCGGGGGCGGGCGAGGTCGACATGCCGCCACTGCTGGCACCCGGACCGCCCGATTGCGCGTGAACCGTGCCGGCGATCACGCCGCACGCAAGAATGGCGATGAGTGTCTTCCTGACCACTTGGACCTCCAGAGGTGTTCCTGACTAAACCCCCGGAGGACGCAGGCGTTGCATCGGATCGCAACAAGCCGGAGCGTCATGATTCAAGAAGGAATCGAAAGGGATGCCTTTTGATGGTATGATGCGATTCCCTTGCGTGACTGGGCCCAAATGGCGGCGTTTGCTCCGTCGTCCAGGCGCGCAGACGAAATAAACGAAATAGACGAAACCAACGAAAGGAAAAAACGCCGCCGGCGCGATTCCCGGAGTTTTGGGGCTTGGACCTCTAGATCGGCCGGCCTTCTTCCCAAAGAGCTTCCAGGTCGTGAGATGGCATGGCGGCTGTCTCCTGGCGTCGTGACGGAGACAGCCTACGGCGTTCGAGCGCCCCGCGCTTGCAGGACTAGAGGGTAGCGGCCAGGGCGGCGAGCTGGTCGGCGCAGATGCCCCAGCCCACATGGAAGCCCATCTTCTCGTGGGCGTCGCGATCCTCGACCGTCCAGTGCCGGACACGGGCGGTGTAGAGCGTCTTGTCGCCCTGCTTTTCGAAGGTGAGGATGACGGTCATGAACGGCTTGGCGGACGGCTGCCACGCTTCGGTGTAGGCGTCGGTGAAGACCAGCCGCTCGTTCGGCACGACCTCGAGGTAAATGCCGCGGTTCGGCATGTCCTGCCCGTCGGGCCCGCGCATTACAACCAGGCTGGAACCGCCCGGCCGGACATCCGTCTCCACGACCGGCGTCTCGTAGGGCTTGGGCGCGAACCACTGCTTCATCAGCGCCGGCTCGGTCCAGCAGCGGTAGAGCGCCTCGCGCGGCGCGTCGATCAGCCGGGTGAGGACGAGTTCGCGATCGTTTGCGGGGGCGTTGGTCGGCGTGGCGGTCATTTCAGTCTCCTGGTGAGGTCGTTCTGGCCTGAGGACGAACGACCCCGTCGCCTCCCGACATGAGGCCGGGATTTTATTCTAGGGCGCACCGTACGCGCCGGGCGTGACGCCGCCATATTCGTGGCTGACCCGGTTGTTCCAGCCGTAGCCGACATAGCCGCCGACCGCGTCGTAGAGATAGTCGAAACCCTCCAGGAACATGCGGCCGGTGTTCACGAAAATCGTCGCGTCGTGCACCACGTCGACCCGCTCGGGATGGAGCGGGTTGCCGCGCCGTCCGACCGTGAACCTGTAGAAGGCGGGCTGCGGGCGAAGCCGATCGGGCATGAACAGGTCGACCCGCGTGCCTTCGGGCGCGCGCTTGCTGCGCTCCAGGCGCGTGCCGTCCGGCGGCGAGAGGAACATGTAGTTGATGCCGGTATCCATCAGCATCGTGCCCTGGCCGGAAACGCCGTCGACCGAAACGGTCATGGGCGCGCCGTTCCAGTCCGGCGCGCCGGGAGGATGGGCCTTGGGCGTCAGCTTCACGAAGGCCATGTGGCGCGTGAGCTCGGGCGTCATGCCGAGATGCACGCCGGTGCGGGTGATGACATAGCCCTGCCGCACCGAACTGACCGGCCGGCCGGAGGCCAGCGACACGAGGCTGACGAACGGATTCTTCGGCGAGGCATTGTCCGCGGTCGCCTGCGCCTTGCCGCGATCGAAGCCGATGCCCATGAAGCCGACGTTGCGCGGCTCGGATTCCGGCCGACAGTCGCGGGCGTGTTCGAGGCAGGTGATCTGGCTGACCCTCAGCACTTGCACGCGCGCCGTGGCGACCGGCGTGTGCTCGTTGCGGTGGATGACGACGTCCGTCAGCCAATGCTCGCCCGTCAGGACACGGCCGCTGCTGTTGTAGACCAGCCGCCCCGGCCCCTGCGAGACGTCGCGCGGCCCGGGGATGAAGTGCTCGGCCGAGACGACGATGCCGGTCGAGCCCGTGTCCATGCCGAACCAGCGCGGCCTGGCGCCGTTCAGCTTGATCCAGATCTCCGGCACGTGGTGCAGCGAGACGGGACCGTTGGCGAAGGGCAGCTCGATCGCTTCGTGCCCTTCGTAGGCGCGCCAGGGCTCCTGTGCCTCTGCAATGGTCGGCGCCGACAGGCAGAATGCGAGGGCAGCGGCAAGAACCTTCAGCGGACGGGACATCGAGCCTCCTTTTTTATTCTAGCGATCATTCGGGCAGGTCGAAGCCGCGGCCATCGGACTTGATGCCGGCCTTCGTAAACCAGTCGAGGCCGAGCAGGCTGATGGGCTTGCCGGTACATTTAAGGTTGGCGACCAGCGTGCCGTCGCGCTCGACGGCGACGCCGGCCTTCTCCCGGATTTCACCGTTCGGGCCCCATTTGCCGATGCCGGTGTAGGCAACGAAGGCGACTTTCACCGTCGAGACACGCAGCCATGCGCCGCCGCCGCCGGAGAAGGCGAGCGTGCCGCCGCTGGCGGCTTGCGGTGGCGGGACCTGAGCGGCGGGGAGCACGAGATCCATCGGCTCCTTCGCATCGGGATTGCCGGTACGGTACTGCAGGTAGCCCCTGTTCGGCGCGGCATCGCCGGACGCACAAATCGACACGAGCTTGGCCGCGCCGGTGTAGCAGGAGAAGACGGTCGTTTCGGCCGGCGTACAGAAGGACGGCTTCGCCGCCTGCGCCGCCTGCGCCGCTGGGTCGGGTGCCGGGGCGGGGCGTGGAGGGGGCGCCGGTGGCGGGGTTCCGATCGTCGTCGGTTTCACCGCGACGACCAGCACGACCTGATCGCTCTTCTTGCAATCGGGGTCGCCCTGGCACGACGGCGACTGGACGCGCGTGGCCTTGTAGGTAAGGGCGAGGCGCTTGCCCTTCAGCGCCTTTTCCTGGGCGCACAGGTCGGAATCCGCAAGCTCCCGAAACGGCCGTCCGCGATCGTCTTCGAAGGTGACGAGGCAGCCTTTGTCATCGGTCTGAAACGAAACCGGCGTGCCGAAAGCATGCTTCGTCATATTGCCGACACTGACAGTATCCTGCGCGGCGACAGGAAGGGACACGAGCAAGGCGCTCGCAAAGACCTTCGAACGGAAGCAGAGGGACATGGAACGACTTCGAGGCTGAACCGGAAGCGGAAACTAGACGACGGAACCGCAAAAGTCGCTCAGACAATGCAAAAGACCCGCTCGGCGGGAGCCAGGCGGGCCTTCACGAGTTCACCGGTACATCCGCGGCTCAACTCTCGTGGGAAGAACGTCGACCGCCACCATATGGTTGCTTCGGCCGTCCGAGTCACAAGATGGACGCAACTATTGCAGTGCACCCATCGTTGATCCTGCATGAGCGACAGCAACACCCTCGAGGATATCAGTCCTTACCTGGTCCTCGGCCAGGCCGACGACGGCGGACAGCCGATCGTCGAGACGGCGCGCGCGCTGCACGATCTCATCGTCACCTTTCCGCCGCAGGGCCACTACTCGGTGCGCACGGTGGAGGATGAATGCGGGCCGGCCATTCATTGTGCTTTCGAGCGCAAGATCGACGCCGATCGTCTGGCAGCTACCGTCGGAGCAATCGAAGTTGCACGCTACGAGAGCTATCGCAGCGAGCGGGCCTTCTTCCTCGACGACAAGGTGGCACGCACGATCCGGCGCGCCCTCGAACGCCGGCGCTTGGGCTGATTGCGGCTCTTTATCTTTCCGTAAGGGCGAGCTTGGCGCCCAGGGCCACGAAAGCCGCGGCGAAGGTCCTCCGCATCCAGGTGACGATCGCCGGGCGGGACAGGATTTGGCGGCGCACCGAAGCGGCGAACAATCCGTAGATCGCGAAGACGACGAACGTCACCAGCATGAAGACGCCGCTGAGGGCGAGCATGTCCGGTAGGGCGTTGGGATCGTCGGCGTTTACGAACTGAGGCAGGAAGGCGAAGAAGAAGATCGAAAGCTTGGGATTGAGCAGGTTGATCAGCACGGCGTGGACCGTGACCTGCAGGGCCGAGCGCGGCGCCTCGTCGCTCTCGACGCTGAGTGGGCCGCGCTCGCGCCACGCGCTCCACGCCATATAGAGCAGATAGGCGACGCCGGCATACTTGAAGAGATCGAAGGCGAGCGCGCTCGTGTGCAGTAGCGCCGCCAGGCCAAGGATAGCCGCGGCGAGATGGGGCACGATGCCCAGGGTGCAGCCGAACGCCGCCACGACGCTGGCCCGGGGGCCGCGCGAGAGGCCGGCCGCCAGCGTGTAGAGCACGCCGGTGCCGGGCGAGGCCACGATGACCAGCGTCGTGATCAGGAATTCGATCGACACTGAAGCCTCCCGCTACAGGATGCCGAACATCCGCGCGACGCGCTGCACGGCTCCCCAGGCAGGGTCGAGCGTCGCGAAGGTGCGGGCCATTTCGTTGGCATCCTTCAGCAGCGCCTTGAGCTTCACGTCGCTCGGTTCGTCCTTCTCGGCCTCCAGCCGTGCCTCTTCGAAGAGCGCGCGCAGTTCACGCATCTCCTCGGTGTAGTCGGCATCGATCGCCTTCACCGAGTTGGCGAGGGCGGTGGCGAGGTTCGGATCGTTCGTCTGGTCGGTCATACTTTCTACGCTGCTTTCCTGGATCGATGGGCGTCGATGGCGGCCCACAGAGACGACGCCGTGACCGGCATGTCGATATGCTTAAGCCCGGTGTGCGGATGGATCGCATCCACGATGGCGTTGATGACGGAAGGCGGCGCGCCGATCGCGCCGGCCTCGCCCGCGCCTTTCACGCCGAGCGGATTGGTCGTGCACAGGCTGTTGTGCATGTCGAACTTCACGTGGGGCACCACGTCGGCGCGGGGCAGGGCATAGTCCATGAACGATCCGCTCATGAGCTGGCCCGAGTCGTGATCGTAGATCGTCTTCTCGGTCAGCGCCTGTCCGACGCCCTGTCCGACACCGCCATGGACCTGGCCCTGCAGCAGCAGCGGGTTAAGCGCCGTGCCGAAATCGTCCATGATCGAGTAGTTCAGGATCTCCAGGGTGCCGGTGTCGGGATCGATTTCGAGCTCGCAGACGTGGCAGCCGTTGGGGAAGGTCGCGGCCTGCGGCGTACGGGTGAAGGCGTCGTCGAGGCCGGGCTTGCCACCCTCGGGGACATGCTTCGGGTCATTGGCGGCGCGCGCCACGTCGAACAGGCTCATCGTGCGGTCGGTGCCGACGATGCGGAAGGTCGCGTCGGCATACTCGATGTCGCCCGCCGCCGCTTCCATCGCCGAAGCGGCGACCAGCTTGCCCTTTTCGATGATGTTGTCGCTGACGCCCAGCACGGCAGCTCCGGCGACCGGGATCGAGCGGCTGCCGCCCGTCATGCCCTCGGGCGTGAAGTCCGAATCGCCCTGCACGATGCGGATGCGGTCGGCATCGACGCCGAGGCGCGCCGACATGATCTGTGTGAAAGCCGTCTCGTGGCCCTGGCCGTTGGTCTGCACGCCGACGAAGACGGTGATCGTGTCGTCCTCGTTGAACTTGGCGATGGCGCTTTCCGGCGCGCCGCCCGAGCACTTTTCGACATAGGTCGCCATGCCCATGCCGCGCCACTTGCCCTTGGCGAGCGAGGCGGCGCGGCGGGCGGGGAAGCCCTTCCAGTCGGCCTTCTCCATGCCCTTCAGCATGACGTTGTCGAAGTCGCCAGAATCGAAAGTGTCGCCCAGCGCCGTGTTCCACGGGATCTGGTTCGGCTTCACGAGGTTGCGCTTGCGGATCTCGGCCGGGCCGAGGCCGGTCTCGCGGCCGATATGGTCGACGAAGCGCTCCAGCAGATAGGCGGCCTCGGGCCGGCCGGCGCCGCGATAGGCATCGGTCGGCACGGTGTTGGTCATCACGCCCTTCACGTTCACGTAGATCGTGGGCGTCTGGTAGAGACCGGCCAGCATGCCGCTGCCCGCCATGGTCGGGATGAAGGCGCCGAAATGGCTGAGATAGGCGCCGAGCGCAGCATGCGTGGTGACCCTCAGGCCGAGGAACTTGCAATCCTTGTCGAGCGCCATCTCGGCCAGGGAAACATGGTCGCGGCCCTGCACGTCCGACAGGAAGGCTTCCTGGCGATCGGGAATCCACTTCACCGTGCGCTTCAGCTCGCGGCTTGCCCACACGACCAGCGGATATTCCGGATGGACGAAGATCTTCATGCCGAAGCCGCCGCCCACGTCGCCGGTTCGGACGCGCAGCTTGGGCTGGCCGATCTTCAGGATCATGTCGGCGACCACCGGGCGGATGACGCTGACGCCCTGTGAGGACACCCACAGGGTCGAGCGGTCGTCGGCCGGATCGTATTCGCAGATGGCGCCGCGCGGCTCCATCGAGTTAACGACCAGGCGGTTGTTCACGATCTCGAGCTTCACGACACGATCAGCTTTGGCAAAAGCCGCTTCGGTGCGCGCGCGGTCGCCCATCTCCCAATCGAAGACGAGGTTGCCCTTGATATGGTCGTGGACCAGCGGCGCGCCGGGCTGGGCCGATTCAAAGGTGCCGACCGTGTGGGGACGGGCTTCGTAGTCGACCTCGATCATCTCGGCGGCGTCCTTGGCCTGCTCCAGCGTCTCGGCGACGACCAGCGCGACCGGGTCGCCGACGTGGCGGACGCGATCCTGGGCCAGCATCGGCCGCGGGGTCTCGCCCCTCGGGGTGCCGTCGCGGTTGGTGACAGGGACGAGGCAGGGCAGGTCGCCGTAACCGGCTTTCTTCACATCCTCGCCGGTCAGGACCAGCAGCACGCCGGGGGCCGTCTTTGCAGCCGCTGTGTCGATGCTTTTGATATCGGCATGGGCATGCGGCGAGCGCAGTACATAGGCTCGCGCGGCCGGCGCAGAGAGTTTGGTGTCATCGGTATAGCGGCCACCACCGGTAAGGAGCCGCGGATCCTCGACCCGGCGTACCGACTGACCAATCCCGAACTTCGCCATGAAATTCCTCCGTGTTGTCCGGAGGTTAGCCCGGCAAGCGGGGGCTCGCTACAGGATCGTCCAGACGAAACCCGCCATCACGACGAGGACCCCAGCGCCGAGGGCCAGCCACATTCCTGATGTCGGCACGCGAATTTCCGCCTCATGGCGTGCCTGAGTGGGCTCTTCGTCGAGGGCCTTGAAAGTCTGTGCCACGGGAGACCTCGCTGCGCTGCAATTCCTCGGGCGGACAGTTGAGGAACGCCACCGCGTCCCGGACGTTGCCTCGTGGGGCAGGAGTGAAATGCAGATCAAGGACGACGATACGGGTGAGAAGCCTGCGGATCCGGCCAGTTCCGACGCGGTCGTCGACTATGTGGCGCTGGCGCCCGGGCGTGTCGTCGGCCGCTATGAGGTCGTCGAGGTGCTGGGGCAGGGCGGCTTCGGCATCACCTACCGTGTCCGCGACACCCAGCTCGACCGCGAAGTCGCCCTGAAAGAGTACCTGCCGCCCGCGCTGGCGATCCGGCAGGACGGCGCCTCTGTCCTTCCGCGCTCCACCGAGGTTGCCGAGGATTTTTCCTGGGGCAGGGAGCGCTTCGTGGCGGAAGGCCGGACCCTGGCCAATCTTCACGAGGCTCCTTCCATCGTGAAGGTCTTCGACTTCGTGGAAGCCAACGGCACCTCTTACATGGTGATGGAGCTGGTGCGGGGCGGCACGCTGGAGGAGCGGGTCAAAGAGAGGGGGGCGCTGACTCCGGCCGAGGTCGATGGATTCCTGCCGCCGCTGCTGAACGGACTGCAGCAGGTGCACGAGTCGGGCTATCTCCATCGCGACATCAAGCCGGGAAATATCCTCCTGAACGACGCCGGACTGCCGACGCTGATCGATTTTGGGGCCGCCCGTCTGGCCATTGCCGGTCGGTCTTCGACCATGACGGCGATCTTCACGCCAGGCTATGCGGCGCCTGAGCAGTTCGCCACCGGCAAGCAGGGACCGTGGACCGACATCTACGGGCTGGCGGCGACGCTGCACCACGCGATCACCGGCAAGGCGCCGCCAAGTGCCTTCGATCGCCTGCTCGATGATCTCTATGTGCCTCTCGCAAGCCAGCAGTTGATCGGCTTTCCCGCGCAGCTTCTCGCCGGCATCGATGCCGGCTTGGCGGTGCGCTTCGAAGAGCGACCGCAAAGCATTGCGGCTTGGCGCGCCATGCTGGGCGGCGCGATGGCCGATGCGAATGCGACCATGGTCATGCCGCAGCCGAGGGTGCCGCCGACACCGCCGACACCGCCTTCTCCACCCACGCCCCCGACGCCGCCCAGCACGCTGTCCGCGCTCACCATCGCACCGAAACCCCGGTCGCGCTGGAGGCCGATGGTACTCGGCGGCGGCGCGGTGGCCCTGATGGCGCTGGCGGGCGGCTACTACCTTTTGACGCCACCGCCTCAGCAGGCGCAGCCACAATCGCAGTCGATCGAGGCCGCCGCCCCGGCGCCCACGCCGCCCTCCGAAGCAGCCGACCCAACCGTTGCCGCGCATGAGGGCGAGGAGGCGCTGCAGCTCATTCCGGCCGATCGCCAGCGCATCCAGACCATCCTGACCTCGCTGGGCTACGACACGCGCGGCTCCGACGGCACGTTCGGCCAGCGGTCGCGCGAGATGATCGCGGCCTGGCAGAAGGCCAGGGGACATGCGGCGACCGGCTACCTGACCGCGGCGCAAGTCCCGGCGCTCCTGCGCGAAGCGCCGTCGGTCCCTGCGGCCGCGTCCTCATCTTCGCCCCGGCCGCAGAACCCGATGTCGCCCACGCCGAGACAGGTGGGCGCCCATGACGGCGTCTATGGCGGCGGCCTGTCGACCACGGGCTTCGCCGAGTTGCCGGGTGTCGTGACGGCGGAGCTGAGCATTGCCGGCGGCCAGTTGATCGGCCGGATCACGCAGCCGGGTTGCGGCACCTCGGCCGTCTCGCTCACCGTTTCGTCGAACGGCGACATAGCGGGCAGTGGGCGGGTCTACGAAGGCCAGGACTGTTCGACGGGCGGCTTCACGGCGACCGGCAAGGCGACCGGCGACCGCGTCACGCTGGAACTGCGGACGACGGCCGGAACGATGCGCGGCAGTCTCGGCCGCCGGGGTGGCTGACATTCGGGCGGCTGACGTTACAGGGCGCTGACCGTCTGCAGGCTCGTCTCGGCGGCTGCAAAGGCGCATAGTCCCAGCATGAACGCTCCCCGAAATACCGTGCCGGGAGCCGATTTCGTGGCGCTCCCGCCGGGGCAGACGATCGGCCGGTACGAGGTGCTGGGCATTCTGGGGCACGGCGGTTTCGGCATCACCTATCGAGCGCGCGACAGCCGGCTCGGCCGCGAAGTCGCGATCAAGGAGTATCTGCCGCCGGCCCTCGCCGTTCGCCAGGACGGCGCGACGGTCCTGCCGCGCTCGCCGCGCGAAGCCGATGATTTCGCCTGGGGCCGCACGCGTTTCGTCGACGAGGGGCGCACCCTGGCCGGGCTGCAGAAGTCGCCGGCGATCGTCCGGGTCTACGACTTCCTCGAGGCCAACGGCACCGCCTACATTGTCATGGAGCTGGTTCACGGCGAGACGCTCGAGCAACGGGTGAAGCGAACCGGGCCGTTTGCACCGGCGGCGATCGATCGCCTGCTGTGGCCGCTGCTCGACGGTCTTACCCGCGTCCATGCGACCGGCTTCCTGCATCGCGACATCAAGCCGGCGAACATCCTTCTCGATGCGGACGGGGATCCGACACTGATCGACTTCGGCGCCTCCCGGGCGGCGATGGCCGATCGCACCGCCGCGCTGACGGCGGTCTTCACGCCGGGCTACGCCGCCGCCGAGCAAGTGACGTCGGCACGTCAAGGACCGTGGACCGACATCTACGCGCTATCGGCGACGCTCTATCACGCCATCACCGGCAAACCGCCGCCCAACGTCTTCGACCGTATGGCGGAGGATCGCTTCCAGCCCCTGGCGCAGCTGCGGCCGCCCGGCTTCAGGCGCGGCGTGCTGCTCGGGCTCGATGCGGGGCTTGCGGTGAAGGCAAGCGATCGACCGCAGACCATTCCCGGCTGGCGAGCGCTTCTCGACCAGACCGCGTTTGGCGATCACGACTTCACGGTGGTGTCGCGTCCGTCCCAGCCCATTGCAGTGGCGGCGCCGCCGGTCGCATCGGTCCCACGGCAGGACAAGCGCAACGGGCGCGGACGCGGGCTCGCGGCAGCGGCCGCCGTCGTGCTGGCGGCCGGTGGCTACTTCGCCTGGACGGCGCGGGACGGAGATCGGTCCGCGATCGAGGCCCAGCGCGCGTCCCTCGAGCGACCGGCGACGGCTCCCAAGGCGGCGGCGGTCGCGGCGGAGTCGAGGCCGGAACCTGACGAGCGCAAGGCCGCGGAGGCGGCAGAGGCCGGCCTGCGTCTTGGAGTGGCCGAACGACAGAAGGTCCAGATCGCGTTGACGGCTTCGGGCTTCGATACGCGCGGCAGCGACGGCACGTTCGGTCCGCGCTCCCGTGAGATGATCGCGGCCTGGCAGAAGGCGCAGAACCAGGCGGTGACTGGATTTCTCACGACGCCGCAATTCCAGGCGCTGCAGCGCAAGGCCGATGACGAGCGGAAGAAAGGCGAGGAGGAGGCCCGTACGCGGGCGGTCGCCAGCGTGTCTGCGGCGCCCGCCGCTGTGCCCGCGCCGACTCCCTATGACGGCCTCTACGGCGGCTTCTTCACGCCCTCCGGCCCGGTGGCCCTTCAAACGAGCCCCGCCTATTCGATCTCCCTGCGCATCGCCAACGGCAGCGGCAGCGGGACGATGACCAGCCCGAGTTGCGGCGCCATGCCTGTGTCGGTTCGCGTATCGTCATCCGGCGCGATCACCGGCGATGCGCAGGGTGTCGATGCCTCATGCTCGCGATTTCCCCTGGTGATCCAGGGCCAGGCGGCGAACGGCCAGCTGCGGCTGACCTTCGGCGGCGCGGTGGGTGGTGGCTCGGCCAACCTGGTGCTCGGCGTGCTGCCCGCGCCATCGCCGCAGGCCGCTGCAGCCCTGTCGACCCCGTCGACCGGGGGCAGGCCGAACGGTTCCTACAGTGGTTCGCTGTCGGCCGTGGACACAGGCGGCCTGTCCCGCGTTCTCACGGCGGAGTTCGAGGTTTCAGGCGACCGGTTGTCCGGCCGGATCTCAAGTCCCACCTGCGGCACGGCGCCGATTGCTTTCGCCGTGTCCGCTGGAGGCGATATCAGCGGCGAGGTGCGCCTCCAGGCAAATGCGACCTGTTCCGCACTCGCCCTCAGCGCCAGCGGCCGTGTGACGTCGGATCGACTGATCCTCGACCTGCGCGGTGCAGGGCTCAGGGTGCAGGGGACCCTGAGCCGGCGCGGCGGCTGACGCCCGGCGGTCGCTATTTCTTCGGCGAGATCGCGACGACCAGAACCGACGTGTCGATGGCCGTGAGCTTGTCGCCGGTCTTGACGCGCGGGAGCTGCGCGCGGCCTTCGGCCGTGGCTGCCGAGTAGGTCTGCACCTCGCCGCCGTTCGGATTCACGACGGAGATCGTGCCGGCCGAGGGGTTCACGCCCGTGACCCACCAGTTGGCGACGGTTTGGTCCGCCATGACGCCGGCGGCGCGGTTGCCGGACGTGGCGGCCGCCGTAACGCTCAGGTCGCGGTCGCGCGGCGTCGCAGCGTTGGGGCCGGACAGCACGAAGGTGAGCTTGTTCTCGAACGCCGCCGAGACGGCGTCGCCGACCTTGCTGGTGTCCATCTTCACGCCGTCGCTCACCTTCGCGGTGATCGAGCGGCCAGCCGGGCCGGTGAAGGTCACAGTACGCTTGGCCGGGTCGATGGCGGTGATGGTTGCGTCGACCGAATTGGTGGTGACCGTCGAGATGCCGACGATCGGCTGGCTCTGTGCGAACGCGGCGCCGGTGGTCGCAATCGTTCCGGCAAGCACCGCGGCGATCAGGAACCGTTTGGTGAACATGAAACTCTCCCTCCGTTGTTGCGTGACGCTAGCATGAGGTTTGCCGGATTTTCCATGACCGGCCTGTTACATTGGGATTGATTATGTTCAATCTCCGCATACAGACAGTCGCGTGACCACGGCCTATCTTTCCGCCGACGGCTTCGAGAGCCAGTTGCATGAAGAACTGGCACGCGCCGGTGTCGCGATCCGCGCCGAACATGGCCGCCTGCTCCTGTCCGATTCGGCGCCCGTCGACGCCGCATGGGCTGCCAACATCTGGCGCGATTGCGTCGAACTGCCGGTGGCGTCGATCGGAACGTCGGCGAAGGCGCTGCGCGACATCCAGCGCAACTGGGCGATGTACGCGCCGCTCCACCACCGCCGCGCGGCGTTGATCCAGGATAAGCTGCCGCACGTCTCGGCGAAGCCCGTCGTCTTTCCGGCCGCGGCGCCGACAGCACCGCTCGGCTCGTGGACCTTGCTCGCGCCCGATCGGATGCTGGCGGCCGCACATTGCAGCTCGCCTTTCGCCAACGGTGAAGTCGAACTGATCGAGGACAAGGTCGGTCCGCCCAGTCGCGCCTATCTGAAACTATGGGAAGCGCTGGTGCGCCTGCGCCGCTGGCCACAGCCCGGTGAACGCTGCCTCGATCTCGGCGCCTGCCCAGGCGGCTGGACCTGGGTGCTGGCCAAGTTGGGCGCCCATGTCATCGCCATCGACAAGGCGCCGCTCGATCCCAGGGTCGCGGCGATGCCGGGCGTCGAATGGCGCGGCGAGAGTGCGTTCGCGCTCGATCCGGCCAGCGTCGGTCCCGTGGACTGGCTATTCTCGGACATCATCTGTTATCCGTCGCGGCTGTTCCGGCTGGTCGAGCGCTGGCGTTCGAGCGGGCTGGTGAAGAACTTCGTCTGCACCATCAAGTTCCAGGGCGAGACCGATCATGAAACTGCCAGGGCCTTTGCCGCCCTGCCGGGTGCGACTGTCCTGCACCTTCACAACAACAAGCACGAGCTCACGTTCCTGCTGACCGAGTCGCTACCGGGGTAGTCCGCGACCGCGCAGGTCGCGCACGGTGTGGTCGACGAAGGCGCGGATCTTCGGCGTGAGAAGGCGGTTGGTCGGGTAGACGGCATAGATACCGCCTGCAGGAGTCTCGTGGCTGGCAAGGACGCGGGTGAGGAGGCCGGCGGCAAGGGCGTCGGCGATCAGCCACTCCGGAATCGCGGCAAGCCCCAGACCCGAAAGCGCCGCCGCGCGCAAGGCTTCGGAACTGTTGACGAGAAGACGGGGCTGAACGGCGATGGACTCCGGCCCGATGCGCCAGGTGTCGCGCCAGGCGAGAGGTGCGAAGGCGATCAGCCGGTGGCCGAGAATGTCGGGCGGCCTGCGGGGCGTGCCATGCTGGGCGAGATAGCCCGGGGTGGCGACGATGGCGACGCGCGACGTGGCGATGCGGCGCACGACGAGATTGGGCTCGGGCTTCTCGACGATACGGATGGCGAGGTCGATGCCTTCCTCGACCAGGCGGAGCGCGGCACTTCCGGCGATCAGCTCGACCTCGATGGTCGGATAGGCGGCAAGGAAGGCGGGCAGGCCGGGCACGATGTAGCGCTCGGCGAAGCCGTCGGGCGCGGCGATTCGAAGTCTTCCGGCCGGTTCCTTCTGCGTGGCCTGGGCCTCGCTGCACGCCTGCGCGAGATCGTCGAGAAGCTGCCGGCAGTGACGATAGAAGGCGGTCCCGGCCTCGGTTGGGCGCACGCGGCGCGTGGTGCGGTCGAGCAGGCGCACGCCCATGCGTTCCTCGAGGGTGCGTACCGTCTCGCTGACCGACGACTTGGCGCTCTGCAGCGCCTGGGCGGCGGCGGTGAAACTCCCGGTCTCCACGACGCGGGCGAAGGCTTCGATGCCGGCAAAGGCTTCCATGCGTCATTGTTCGCCCGAGCGAACAATCTGTCCAGAACCACCGTCTGCCTTTGTGGGCGGCGCGCGCCTATTGCTGCGCCGTCAACACACTGGAGGAAAAGATGAGCGAGACACTCGATGTTCTGGGCGCGCCGATGATCGTCAAGGCCGACGGCGGCACCGTCGCGGCCTTCGTCGCCGATCACCCGATCCCGCCGGGCTACTTCGTGCCGCCGCATCGCCACGACGCCGACGACGAGATGCTGTTCGTGGTCGAGGGCGAGCTGACGCTGATCGGGGAGACGGGCGAGAGCAAGGTGCAAGCCGGCTCCAGCACCACCTTCCGGCGCGGCGATCTCCACGGGTTTCGCAACGACACGGCCGCGACGGTGCGGCTGCTCGTCGTCGCCACGCCGGGGCTGCAGGCGGTCGAGATGTTCCGTCACTTCGACCGGGCGACCCGGGAGGCGGGACATCCCCTCGCGCCGCCGCAGATCATGGCGATTGCCGGCGAGTACGGTGTGCGGTTCGGCTAGCGCCAGGCCTGGCGGCGCAGGAAATCGGCGACGTGGGCGCGGAAGCTGTCGATGAACTCGCGCACCGGCAGCGATGTCCGCTGCGCCGCCGGATAGAGCGCCGCGAATTCGAATTCGATGCGCGGTTCGAAGGGCCTGACGACGATGCCGCGCGTCGAATATTCGTGCGCGGTGAATGGTTCGCAGAGCGTGACACCGACACCCGAAGCGACCATGGCACAGGAGATTTCCGACAGCGGTGCCTCGATGCGCTGGATGCGTTTGACGTTGTGCTCGGCGAACATGCGATCGATGCGGAAGCGCGACAGGCCGGAGCTGCCGAGGGAGACGAAACTCTCGCCCTCGAAGTCCTTGGGCCTCAGCCGTGCCTTGCGGGCGAGGCGATGTCCGTGCGGCAGGACCGCGACATAGGGCGCCTTCGGCATGAGTTCGGACCTGACGGCGGCATGTTCGAAGGTCGCCTCGGCGAAGCCCAGGTCGCATTGACCGTGGACGACACCCGTCAGGACAGCATGCGATACCAGGCCTGAAAGCACGAGATCGAGGCGCGGCCGCTCGGCGGCAAACTGTCCGGCGAAGCGCGGCAGGAAACCGTTGGCAATCGCCGGCAGGGCGGCAATGCGCAGGAAGCCGGTACGCCGTGTCCGAAGCTCGGTCGCCGTCCTGGCGATGTGTTCCAGGCCCACGAAGGTCCGCTCCACCTCGGCATAGAGCGACAGCGCCTCGCTGGTCGGCGCCAACCGGGTGCCGCGACGCTCGAACAGGGTCAGGCCGACATGATGTTGAAAGTCGCGGATCATCCGGCTGACGGCCGGCTGGCTGACGTTCAGAAGATTGGCCGCCGAGCCGACGCTGCCGGCGAGGATCACGGCGCGAAAGGCTTCGATCTGACGAGGGTTCAGGCCGCGCATGGGGCCAATATAACATTTTGTTATGCAAACGTCGGTGAAAACGGATTTGACGTCGCAATGTCCTTGCATCGAACATTGTCATTGGGGAATCACGGCAGGAGGGGATAGTGAGAAATTTGATGCGTTTCGGCGCCCTTCTCGGGGCAACCGTCTTGTTCGGCGCGGTACCCGCGCTGGCGCAACAGAAGACGCTCACCGTCGCGGCCTATGGCGGCGTCTGGGACAGCCACCTGCGCAAGGAGGTCTTCCCCGAGTTCGAGAAGAAGCACGGCGTGAAGGTCGAGTACGTCGCCGGCAACTCGACGGATACGCTGGCCAAGCTGCAGGCCCAGAAGGGCAACCAGGTGATCGACGTCGCCATCATGGACGACGGCGTGATGTACCAGGCGATCCAGCTCGGCTTCTGCGCCCCGATCCAGGGCCTCGACAAGGGCGAGCTCTATCCGTCGGCACTGTTCAAGGACGACAAGGCGGTCGCGGTCGGCCAGACCGGCACCGGCTTCATGGTCAACACCAAGGTCTTCAAGGAGAAGGGGTGGCCGATCCCGACCTCGTGGAACGACCTCAAGGATCCGAAGTTCAAGAAGCAGCTGGTGATCCCGCCGATCAACAACACTTACGGGCTCTACACGCTGATGATGTACGCCCGCATGAACGGCGGCGGCGAGAAGAACATCGAGCCGGGCTTCAAGGTGATGAAGGCCGACATCAATCCCAACGTGTTGGTCTATGAACCTTCACCGGGCAAGATGACCGAGCTCTTCCAGTCGGGCCAGGCCAACATCGCCGTGTGGGGCACCGGCCGCGTGCAGGCCTTCGCCAACACCGGTTTCCCGGTCGACTTCATCTATCCCAAGGAAGGCGCGCCGATCCTGCTGGCCTCGGCCTGCCCGGTCGCCAAGGCCTCGGTCAATCCGCTGGCCCATGAGATGATCAAGCTGCTGGTGTCGGCGCCGGTGCAGACCGGCATGGCCAAGGAAATGGGCAACGGTCCGGTCAACACCAAGGTCGACGTCAACATGCCGGAGCTGAAGATGGCCCCGGTGGGCGAGCGCGCGAAGCTGATCATCTCGCCCGACTGGGACGCCATCAACGCGGCCCGTGACGACTGGACCAAGCGCTGGAACCGCGAAGTCGAGCGCTGATCGCTCGAGAAGATTGGCGAGAAGGCAAACGTGCATCATCCCGTCTATGTGTTTCGCCATGGCGAGACCGTCTGGAACGCCGAGAAGCGCGCGCAGGGCTTCCTCGATTCGCCGCTGACGGAAGCGGGCCGAGAACAGGCCCGCGCCATGGGCCGGGCGCTTGCGAGGGAACTGCAAAGCGCGGGTCACGAGCCCGTCAACGTCATCGTGCGGGCGAGCCCGCTCGGCCGCGTCCGCGAGACCCTGGCGCTCGCTGCGGCGGAGGCGGGTCTGACGCATGACGAGCAATCCTTCGACGATCGCTTGCGCGAGATGAGCTGGGGCGAATGGGACGGGCTGACCGGCCCGGAGATCGAGGCGCGCTGGCCGGGCGAGATGGCGGCGCGGCGGCTCGATCGATGGACCTACGAGCCGCCGGGTGGCGAGAACTACATCATGGCCGCGGCGCGCGCCCAGGCGGCGCTGGACGACATCGCGGCCCTTGCGATGGAACGCCCGGTCGCCGTGTTCGCGCACGGCGCCATCGGGCGCGTGCTGCGCGGCCTGTTCCTGCGCCTGCCCGAGTCCGACATCCTCGACATGGACCAGCCGCAGGACGCCTTCTACCGGCTGCATCGCGACACCGCGGCGCGCATCGTCTCACATGGTGTCGACTAGATGGCGTTTCTCGAACTCGAGAAACTGACCAAGGCGTTCGGCACGCACAACGCGGTCGACGGGCTGACCCTCGGTGTCGAGAAGGGCGAGTTCGTGGCGCTGCTTGGTCCCTCGGGCTGCGGCAAGACCACGACGTTGCAGATGATCGCGGGTTTCGTCGAGCCGACGTCGGGCGCGATCCGGCTCGCGGGCAAGGACCTGCTGGCAATCAAGCCCGCCAAACGCGGCCTCGGTATCGTCTTCCAGAGTTACGCGCTGTTCCCGCACATGACCGTGGCCGAGAATGTCGGCTTTGGGCTGGAGATGCAGGGTGTTGCCGCCGCCGAGCGCAAGACGCGGGTCGGCGAGACGCTGGAACTGGTCGGGCTGGGTGCCTTCACGACGCGCTTTCCGCGCCAGCTTTCGGGCGGGCAGCAGCAACGAGTGGCGCTGGCGCGCGCGCTGGTGATCCGGCCGCAGATCCTGCTGCTCGACGAGCCGCTGTCCAACCTCGACGCCAAGCTGCGCGAAGGCATGCAGATCGAGCTGCGCCAGATCCAGCGCACGGTCGGCACGACGACGATCCTGGTGACGCACGACCAGGCCGAGGCGATGGCGCTGTCGGACCGCATCGTGGTGATGAACCAGGGCAGGGCCGAGCAGATCGGCCCGCCGCACGAGGCCTATGAACGGCCGGCCACGCCCTTCGTCGCCAACTTCCTCGGCAAGACCAACCTGGTGAACGGCACCAGCGTGCGGCCCGAGCGCATTTCTTTTGCGACGTTCGGCCTCGCGGGCACGGTCCGCACGCGCATCTTCCAGGGCAATCACTGGCTCTACCAGGTCGAGACCGTGTCCGGCCTCGTGACGGTGATTCGCCAGAACACCGGCGAGACGATGCCGGGCGAGGGCGATGCGGTGCATCTCGCCTGGGAGGGACGCGCGTGAAGGCCGCGCCCTATCTCCTCTGCCTGCCGGCGCTGGTCCTGTTCGCCGGCGTCGTGATCGTGCCGCTCGGCATGACGGTGCTGCTCTCGTTCCACGATTGGGGCCAGTACAAGGGCATCGAGCCTGTCTTCATTTTGAAGAACTGGCAGGAAGTGCTGACCGACTCGTACTTCCACGAGATGTTCGCGCGCACTTTCCGCATCGCCTTCTTCGTGACCCTGCTGGCGGCGGTCTTTGGCGCACCCGAAGCCTACATCCTGAACCGCATGCGCAGCCCGTGGCGCGGCATCTTCCTGCTGGTGATCCTGGGCCCGCTGCTGATCTCGGTCGTCGCACGTACCTTGGGCTGGGCGCTGCTGTTCGGCGGCAATTCGGGGCTGGTGAACAAGGCGCTGATGGGCATGGGCCTGATCTCGGCGCCGCTGCCCTTCATGTTCACCGAGACCGGCATCGTGATCGCGCTGGCCCACGTGCTGATGCCGTACATGGTGCTGGCTGTCTGGGCGTCGCTGCAGCGCCTCGACCCGCAGGTTGAGAATGCGGCGGTGGCGCTGGGGGCGGGGCCCTTCACCGTGCTGCGCCGCATCGTGCTGCCGCAGGTGATGCCGGGCATCCTGTCCGGCGCGGTGATCGTCTTCGCGCTGGCCGCCAGTGCCTTCGCCACGCCCGCCATCATCGGTGGCCGCCGTCTGAAAGTGGCCTCGACCCTGGCCTATGACGAATTCCTCAACACGCTCAACTGGCCACTGGGCGCCGCCGTCGCCGTGCTGCTGCTGGCGGCGCTGGTCGCCATCATCTGGGGCACCAACCGGCTGGTCGAACGGCGCTATGCGCAGGTCTTCGCATGAGCCGCAACGGCCCCATCGCGCTGGCTTATCACACGCTGTTCGTGGCCTTCATGCTGGCGCCGATCCTGGTCGTCTGCTTCGTGGCCTTCACGCCCGAGGGCTATCTGTCCTTCCCGACCGACCGCTGGTCGCTGCGCTGGTTCGAGGCGATCGGCCGCTATCCTGAGTTCATCTCCGCCTTCTGGCGCAGCCTGTGGCTGGGCGCGATCTCCTCGGCGATCGCCGTGGCGATCTCGGTTCCGGCGGCGCTCGCCATCGGCCGCTACCGCTTCCCCGGCCGCGAGGCGATGACGGCGCTCTTCATGTCGCCGCTGATGATCCCCCACCTCGTGCTGGGCATCGCCTTCCTGCGCTTCTTCACGCAAATCGGGCTGGGCGGCACTTTCACCGGCCTTGTGCTCTCTCACATCGTGGTCGTACTGCCCTTCGCGCTGCGCCTGACGCTCGCCTCGGCCGTCGGCCTCGACCGCTCGATCGAGCATGCCGCCGTGTCGCTTGGGGCCAGCGAAAGCGTGGTCCTGCGCCGCATTACCCTGCCGCTGGTGCTGCCGGGACTGGTGAGCGGTTGGGCGCTGGCCTTCATCAATTCCTTCGACGAGCTGACCATGACCGTCTTCATCGCGGCGCCGGGCACAGAGACCCTACCGGTCCGCATGTTCCTCTACATCCAGGACAATATCGATCCGCTGGTGACCTCCGTGTCGGCCTGCGTGATCGCCGTCACCGTCGTGGCGCTGGTGGTGCTCGACCGCGCCTTCGGCCTGGAGCGCATGCTCGTCGGAAGGAGCGCCAGCCATGGCCGCTGAAGCAAGGGCCGCTGACGAGTTCGACGTCGCGGTCGTGGGCGGCGGGCTGGTCGGTGTCGCAACCGCCTGGGGGCTTGCGCGGGAAGGCTGCAAGGTCGTCGTGCTCGACGAGGGCGACCGCGCGGTGCGGGCCAGCCGCGGCAACTTCGCGCTCGTATGGGTGCAGAGCAAGGGACTGGGCCTCGCGCCCTATGCCGGCTGGACGATCCGCTCATCGAATGCCTGGCGCGGATTCTCCGACCTGCTGAAGCAGGAGACCGGCCTCGACGTCTCGTTCCAGCGGCCAGGTGGCTTCCATCTTTGTCTATCCGAGCGAGAGCTTGAGGCACGCGCCAACATCCTCAAGCGTCTGCACGCGCAGCCTGGCATCGTCGACTACAAGACCGAGATCCTGACCCACGATCAGGTCAAGGCGATGCTGCCCGACATCGGGCCCGAGGTCGTGGGCGGGAGCTTCTGCGAACTCGATGGTCACGTGAACTCGCTGCGCCTGTTCCGGACCTTGCACACCGCGCTCAATGCGCGGGGCGTGACCTACCTGCCGAGCCACCGGGTCGAGACCATCACCAAGCAAGGCGGCGAGTTCAGGCTCGCAACGCCGCATGGCGAGATCCGCGCCGCCAAGGTGGCGCTGGCGGCCGGCAACGCCAACATGCGGCTCGCGCCCATGGTCGGGCTCGAAGCGCCAATGAAGCCGGAGCGCGGCCAGATCGTCGTCACCGAGCGGCTGCGGCCGTTCCTCAACCATCCCGTCGTCACCCTGCGCCAGACTGACGAAGGCACCGTGATGATCGGCGATTCCAAGGAGGAGAGCGTCGACCCGAGCGGCCTCACGATCGGCGTCAGCGCCACCGAGGCAGAAAGGGCCGTGCGCCAGTTCCCGCTGCTCGCCAACGTCAACGTCGTGCGAACCTGGAGTGCCATCCGCGTCATGACCCAGGACGGTTTCCCGATCTACGACCAGTCGCAGACCCATCCGGGCGCCTTCACCGTGTGCTGCCATTCCGGCGTCACGCTGGCCGCCAACCACGCGCTCACCATCGCGCCGATGATCGCGCGCGGTGCACTCGACGCCTCGCTCGTCGCTCCCTTCAGTGCCCGGAGGTTCCATGTTCAAGCGGCTGGCTGACGGCAGCCCTGCCATTGCGATGACCGTCGACGGGAAGCCAGTCGCCGCGCGCGCAGGCGACACCGTCGCCGCGGCACTTCTGGCCGCCGGCATCGATCATTGCCGCACCACGCCGGTCACCGGTGCGCCGCGGGCGCCCTATTGCCTGATGGGCGTGTGCTTCGACTGCCTCGTGACGATCGACGGTGTCGGCAGTCGCCAGGGCTGCCTGATCCCGGTGCGCGAGGGCATGAAGGTCGAGACGCAGCTCGGTCGGCGGGAGGCGGGACGATGACCGCGGCAGCCGATCTGGCGTCGTCGTACGAACTGGTCGTCATTGGCGGCGGACCCGCCGGCCTCGCGGCAGCCGCGCTGGCGGCGCGTGCGGGCGTCTCCGTGGTGCTGTTCGACGAGAATCCCGGTGTCGGCGGGCAAATCTATCGCGCCATCACCTCCACGCCGGTCAAGGATCGGGCGATCCTGGGCGAGGACTACTGGGACGGCGCGAAGCTCGCCGACGAAGCGAAGGCCAGCGGTGCGCTGATCGTGAACGGCGCCACGGTGTGGAGCCTCGACCGGCAGCGCATCGTCGGCGTCTCGGTCGCGGGCAAGGCGCGCATGATCGAAGCCGGCAGGATCATCATCGCCACCGGCTCGCAGGAACGTCCGTTCCCGATTCCGGGCTGGACCTTGCCGGGTGTCATGACGGCGGGGGCCGCGCAGACGGCGCTCAAGGCGCAGGGCCTCGTCGTCGACGGTCGCACCGTCATGGCAGGCAGCGGTCCGCTTCTGTGGCTGCTGGCGGCGCAGACCCTGCGCGCCGGCGGGAAGATCGACGCCATCCTCGACACCACGCCGCGGCGCAACTGGCTGCAGGCGATGTTCCATCTGCCCGACTTCGCGCTGTCGCCGTACTTCGCCAAGGGGCTGGCGCTCCTGAAGGAAGTGCGCGCCAGGGTGCCGATCCATCGCGTCGACACGATCGAGGCTGTCGGCACCGACCGGGTGCGCGAGGTCGTCTTCTCAGGCAGCGGCGGCACGAAGCGTCTGCCGGTCGATCTGCTGCTGCTGCACCAGGGTGTCGTGCCCAACGTCAATCTCGCCAACGCGGCGGGTGTCGCGCATGTCTGGAACGATCGCCAGCTCTGCTTCGTGCCGGTGCTCGATCAGGAATTCGGCAGTTCCGTGCCCGGTATTGCCGTGGCCGGTGACGGCGCGGGGATCGCGGGCGGCACCGCCGCCGCCGAGCGCGGCCGCATCGCCGCCATCGCCGCGGTGCGTGCATTGCGGCCCGACGCGACGCTGCCGGACACACAGAGCATCCGCCAGCGCCTGCAGCGGGAGGAGATGGGGCGTTCGTTCCTCGACTGGCTGAACCGACCGGCCGATTCCTTCCGAAAGCCCGAAGGCGACACGATCGCCTGCCGTTGCGAGGAAGTCACCGCCAAGCAGGTCCGCGACACGGCCAAGATGGGCTGCGAAGGCCCGAACCAGATGAAGGCCTTCCTGCGCTGCGGCATGGGGCCCTGCCAGGGCAGGCTGTGCGGTCTCACCGTCACCGAGCTGATCGCCGCCGAGCGCAAGGCGACGCCCGACGAGGTCGGATACTACCGCCTGCGTCCGCCGGTGAAGCCGATCGCCCTGGCCGAGCTCGCCTCGCTGCCGATCAGCGAGGCCGAGCGCAAGGCGGTGGAGCGCTAGGATGGCCCGCACCGCCGATGTCGTGATCATCGGTGGCGGCATCCACGGCTGCTCGACGGCGCTGCACCTGGCGCTGCGCGGCCTGAAGCCGATCCTGATCGAGAAGGACTATGCCGGCCGCCACGCCTCGGGCGTGAATGCCGGTGGCGTGCGCCAGCTCGCGCGCGACCTGCACGAGATCGCGCTGTCGATCTCCTCGATGGACATCTGGGAGCGCATCGAGGAACTGGTCGGCGATGATTGCGGTTTCGAAGCTCATGGTACTGTGCTGGTGGCCGAGAGCGACGCCGAGCTGGCGGGCTTCCGCGAGCGGGTCGACGATCTCAACCTGCGTGGCTTCGTGCATGAGGAGCTGATCGATGGCGCGGAGCTGCGGCGCCTCGTGCCGGCGGTGTCGGAACACTGCCCCGGCGGCGTCGTCTCGCGCCGCGACGGTGCCGCCGATCCGTTTCGCACGACGCAGGCCTTCCGTCGCCGCGCCGTCGAAAAAGGGGCAGAGATTATCGAAGGCGTGACGGTCACGGGCGTCGCGCGCAACGGCACCAACTGGCGAGTCGAGACAAGCGCCGGCGTCTTTGAAGCACCGAAGGTCGTGAATGCTGCCGGCGCCTGGGCAGATCGTATCGCCGCAATGCTGGGTGAGCCGGTGCCGCTCGCCGTCGTGGCGCCGATGCTGATGGTGACCAGCCGGTTGCCGGCCTTCATCAGGCCCGTGGTCATCCTTCGCGGCCGCAAGCTCTCCTTCAAGCAGCTCGGGAACGGCACCGTGGTGATCGGCGGCGGCCATCTCTCGACGCCCTATCGCGACAGCAACGAGACGGTGCTCGACTGGGAGAAGCTCGCGATCAGCGCGCGCACTGTATGGGAGCTTTTCCCCGCGATGCACGAGGCGACCATCGTGCGCGCGTGGGCTGGCATCGAAGCCTACATGCCCGATGGCATTCCCGTGGTCGGCAAGAGCTCGACGTCGGAAGGCGTCTTCCACCAGTTTGGCTTCTCGACCCACGGCTTCCAGCTCGGTCCCGGCACGGGGGCGATGATGGCCGAACTGGTCGCGACGGGATCGACCAACACGCCGATCGACGGGCTGGGCATCGAGCGTTTTCGCCGCTAGGCACTCCGCCAGTCGTAACCCAGCCGCGGGAAGTGCACGGCGACCTGGCCTACCTCGTCATTCTCGTGCAGCAGCGCGATCTCGTCGGCATCGACGAAGCTCACCTCGCCCTCGATCCAGTCCTTGGCATTGTCGTTGGCGCGCACGCGGGCGCGCTGACCGGGGAGGGGATCGCCTTCCTGCGGCTGCGAGGGGCGAGGCGCCGCAGGCGTTGCCGTGCGCGCGTCGGCCAGCGCCTCGTCGGCGTCGATGTTGATGCGATTGCCGTGGCCGATCGCGGCCATGCGGTCGCGCCAGGCGAGCAGGCTGGGATAGGGATTTAGCTCCTGCCGGCAATCGATGGGCCGGGCGCCCAGGAACCAGACCACGGAATAGGTCGAGAAGTCGGCAATACAGGGCGCGTCGCCCAGCAGGTAGGGCCGTCCGTCCGCCAGCATGTCGGCGATCCACTTGAGCTGCGGCCGCACGATCTGAAGGTTGCGCGAGGCGGCCTTGCGAACGGCATCGACCGACGGAAGCGGCACACCGTGAACCTGGGCGCGGTCGGCGTGCAGGCCCTCGGGCATGTGGTCGGCATTGATGCCCGACACGTAAAGGGCCATCGGGCGCATGAACTGCTGCTCGGCCCACCACGCGATGACGTCGCCGGTTCCCGCCGTCTTCGCGGGAAAGAGCGCCGGCTGCGGCACGCGCCGTTCCAGCTCGCGCGCGATCAGCTTGGTGTCGCACCAGACATCGGCGCCGTCCTGCAGCACGGGCGCACGGCGATAGCCACCGGTCAGCGGCGTCAGCTTGGGCTTGGGCGCGATGGGCGGTGTCTCGACGGCGCGCCAGGTGAGGCCCTTGAAACCCATCATCGAGCGCGCCTTCTCCGCGAAGCTAGAGAAGTCGTACTGGTGCAGGATGAGGGTTTTCGGGGACTCAACGCTTTGCGGCGACACGGGCGAAGGTTTCCTTGAAGAGGGGCGCGATGCGCTTTGCAGCGGTTTGCGTCACATGGTTGTTGTCGAAATAGCTGGGCCGCCCGTCGGTGTCCGAGGCGCAGGCGCCATTCGCGCACACGATGGATTCGGGCGAGAGGATGCTGACGGATTGCGGATAGCGCCGCTCGAGGCCTGCGAAAAACGTCCGCAGTTCGCTGTTTCGCGCCTGATAGTCGGCCAGGGGGAAGCTCGCGGTCGACGCGGTCCGGTCTTCCAGCGCCACCTTCGCCCGGTAGGACGGATCGAAAGTGCGGGCGATCGGCGTGCGCTCGAAGAAGACGATGCTGAAGCCGTTCGCGATCAGATCGGCGGTGTTCTGCTCGAACTCCGCAACGCCGTCGAGTGCGCCCCAGCTCGACAGCGAGATGATGGTCGTGATGCCGCGCGCCTTCGCTTCGTCGACGAGCGTGTTGAGCTCGGCGAGCGTGCTCCATCGGCCCGGGCCGAACTGGCCGATGAGGTTGCGGTCCCTGCGCGCGTAGTAGACCGGCACATTGTAGGCGTCGCCCATCGCGGCCAGCACATCGCGATATTGATCGGCATGCGAGTCGCCGAGCACGAGGATGCCGGAACCGGTCTTGACCGCGGTCACGAGGCAAATCCGCGCCATCGGCTGGAGGATCTGGTCGAGGACCGGACACCGCCCCGACACGCGGTCCTGCTGCGCGCTGAACAGGCCGGCGATCCGGTCGGGATAACGGAAGGTGGCCCCGTTGGTGGCGAGGATGGTCGTGCCGACCACCAGCGTGCCGATCGAGACGGTGCAGAAGGCGCGGAACAGGGCACGCCGGTCGGCGATCATCCGGCGCGACCGGATGGGCGTTTCGACGAAGTGATAGGTGAGGCTCGCGAGCACGACGGCCAGGATCATCGCCAGAGTCGATTCGAAGGCGTTCAGAGGGCGGTCGAGGACGATCGCGGCGATCGACAGCGGCGGCCAGTGCCACAGATAGAGCGGATAGGAGATCTTGCCGATGTAGCGGACGGCGCGCAGGCGCAGGACCGCGAAATGACCGGTATTCAGCTCGATGAGCGCGAGGGCCCAGGCGGTGGCGGCGCAGGCCGCCAGTGTCTGTGCCGTCGGTGCAAGCTTCACTTTCCCCATGGTGACGAGCGGGATGATGCAGACCAGGCCCACCGCAATGAGGGACAGGAAGGGGCGCGAGCGTTCGGGCAGGTCGCGGTATTTCCGCACGACGCAGAAGGCCAGGATGCCGAGACCGAGCTGCCAGAGCCGTCCCGGCAGCAGGTAGAAAGCGGTTCGCGGCGACGCCCCCGTCGTGTCGGTCGCAAAGTAGAAGAGCAGCGACAGGATGGGCGCGCCGATCAGCAGGGTCCAGAAGAGCCGGCGACGCCCGGCGGCGACCAGGAACAGCGCCCCGAAGAGCAGGTAGAACTGCTCCTCGACCGCCAGGCTCCAGGTGTGCAGCAGCGGCTTCTGAAGCGGAAAGGCGAAATAGTCGCCCTCGTTCCAGTAGTAGATGTTCTGGACATAGAACGGCTGGGCGATGAGTGAGCGCGCGAAGTTCGAAAGCTCGCGCGGCATCAGGAAGATGAAAGCCGCGGCGGTCGTGACGCCCACGGTCAGGAACAGCGCCGGGGCGAGGCGGCGGAAGCGGGCGGAATAGAAATCGGCGAGGCTCGTCCGGCGCTCGAGGATCGGAAACAGGTAGGCGCGCGAGATCACATAGCCCGAGATGACGAAGAAGATGTCCACGCCCAGGAAGCCGTTGGGTACCAGGGTCGGGTAGGCGTGGAAAAGGACGACCAGTGTCACCGCGATGGCGCGGAGCGTGTCGATCTCTGGCAGGTAGCGGCGAATCAACTAGAAGCGTTCCTGTTTACCGGAACCTCGTTGCAGCCCGGCTCACGCCGCCTTCAGTACGCCGTCATCGGCCTCGAGGGGAAGGGGATTCCAGTTTCGCGACACGACCCAATCGGGGCGCGGATTGTCGCTGAGCGCCGGCTTGTTGGCGACCGTGTTGCACGACACGTAGATGTGCCAGCGATCGTCTGCCGACAGGTTATGGCCCGAGGCATGCAGCACGTTGCAATGGAACAGCACGCAGGTGCCGGCGCGGCCGGTGACGGCGACGGGCTCGGGCGAGCTCTTCAGTATCTCGAACATGCGCTGCTTGGGCATCGCCCAGAATTTGTAGGAAGTCGATTCGTCGTAGACCGGCTCGATGCGGCCGATCTTGTGGCTGCCCGGGATGAGGTAGAGCGCGCCGCCCATCTCCGTCGTGTCGGTCATCATCAGGTTGAAGGTCGCCATGTCGGGACGGCGGCAGCCGTCGCGCATCCACGAGCCGTAATCCTGGTGCCACTGCCAGACCGTGCCCTCAATGGCGGGCTTGGTGTTGATCTTGGTGTGATAGACGTAGACGCCGTCGTCCTTCAGCACCTGCTGCACGGGCCGCAGCAGGCGCGGCGTGCGGACCAGCGCGTGGAAGGGCTTCGAGCGGGTCGCGCCGTCGTTTTCGTGGACGCGGAAGATGGTGCGGACGCCGCCGGTATGCTCACGGACGACTTCCTCGCTCTCGACGCCGGAGAGGCGGGCGACCTCGCGGCGCAGGACCGCCACTTCATTGCGGTCGAAAAGATCGGGAAACACGAGGAAGCCGTCGCGGTCGAATTGCTCGATCTGCTGCTCGGTCAGCTCCATGGCGCATCCTCCGGTTCGTTTTGCCGACGCTAACTCACGGGTCCATCACGTAGTAGACCTTTTTCTCACGTCGCATGCCGAGACGGTCGTAGAAGCGCTGCGAGCCGGAATTTCCCTCGCCGGTTGTCCAGATGACCCGCGTGTCGCCGCGCTCCCGGGCCACCGCCCGGATGCCCTCGATCAGCTTCTCGCCGACTCCGGCCGAGCGTGCGGTACCACCGACATAGAGCTCCTTGAGGAAAAGCCCGTGGGTGAGGTTGGGGCCCGGGAAGTAGGGGTTGAGGATGGCGAAGCCCAGGAGCGTCCCGTCCCGTTCCGCAACCAGACACATCGTGCCGCCAGGCGGGGCGGCGGTCAGGAAGGCGGCGCCCGCCGCGCCGGCGCCCTGGGAGACGGGGTTGCCATAGTGGTGCTCGTGCTCTTCCAGGAGGAGGGCGAGCTGGGCCTCGTCGCCCGGTTTTGCGTGCCTGATTTGCATGGAGCCCGTCTAACATCGCTGGCCCGCAGCATCAAAGAACGGCAAAATTGGCGTCAAGCGGGAGTAATATTCAATGGAAGACGTCGTCAATATCGAGGACCTGCGCAAGCTCGCCAAGAAGCGGCTGCCTAAGATCGCCTACGATTTCATCGAGGGCGGTACCGACGACGAAGTCGGCCTCGTCACCAACGAGCAGGCCTTCCGCAAGGCGCGCATCGTGCCGCGCTACCTGGTCGACGTCTCGGTGCGCGACCAGTCCACGACCCTGTTCGGCCGCACCTATTCCAGCCCCATCGGCATCGCCCCGACCGGCCTTGCCGGCCTGTTCCGCCACGGCGCCGACCTGATGCTGGCCGAAGCCGCCCGCGACGCCAACGTGCCGTTCATCATGTCGGGGTCCAGCACCGGCTCGATCGAGGATCTCGGCAAGCTGGCGCCCGACCATGGCTGGTACCAGCTCTATTCCGCCAAGGACCCGGCCGTCTCGGAGGATCTCATCAAGCGATCGGCCGACGCCGGCCTCCGGACGCTGGTCTTCACCGTCGATGTGCCGGAAGGATCCAATCGCGAGCGCAACACGCGCAACGGCTGGGCGCGCCCGCTGAAGCTCACCTGGAAGACCAAGTTCGAGGCGCTGATGCATCCGGCCTGGATGATGCAGTGGATGAAGCACGGCACACCCTATTTCTCCAACTGGGCGAAGTATGCCGGCGCCGACGCGACGGCCGACAAGGTGGCGGACCTCGTCGCCTACCAGAACCGCGCGCCGATGACCTGGAAGCATGTCGAGCGCTATCGCGAGCTGTGGAAGGGCAACTTCGTGCTGAAGGGCATCATGCACCCCGACGATGCGATCCGCGCCCAGTCGCTCGGCGTCGATGGGATCATGGTGTCGAACCACGGCGCCCGCCAGCTCGACCTGTCGCCGGCGCCGCTCGAGGTCCTGCCGGCGATCCGCGACGCGGTCGGCGACAAGATGACTGTGATGTTCGACGGCGGCGTGCGCCGCGGTCTCGACGCGATCATCGCGCTCTGCATGGGCGCCAAGTTCGTGTTTGTCGGGCGGCCGACGCTGTACGGCGTGACGGCCGGCGGCATTCCGGGCGCGGCCAAGGCGCTGCAGATATTCAAGCGCGAGGTCGACCTCAGCATGGCGCAGATCGGCGCCACCAAGATCTCCGATCTCGGCCCCCAGTTCATGATGTGGAAGGACGAGGAGGATCTGCGCCGCAATCGGCGCTGATCCGGGTTATACCCAAGGCCAAATTGCGCTTCGGCGCGGGTCGCGCTTTCTCGCCAGACCGGGTTTCGTTCTGGTGAGGGAGTCTAGATGCTTTCCGCTTTCGCTTCGTCGTCGCCGATCCTCGCGGGTTTCCTGGGAAGCCTGATTGCCGGTCTGGCAACGGGCGTGGGCGCGTTGCCGGTGCTCGCGATCCGCAAAATCTCGGACCAGGCGCAGGACGTGATGCTGGGGTTCGCCGCCGGCGTCATGCTCGCGGCCTCGTTCTTTTCCCTGATCCTGCCGGCGCTGGAGATCGTCGAGGGGCAGGGGAGCGGCAAGCTTGCCGCCGTAAGCGTCGTCATCGCGGGCATCCTGCTGGGTGCGGCGAGCCTGTGGGCGCTGAACCGCCATATCCCACACGAGCATTTCTTTCTTGGGCGCGAGGGGCCCGACACCAAGCACATCAAGCGTATCTGGCTGTTCGTGCTGGCGATCACGCTGCACAACTTTCCCGAAGGACTGGCGGTCGGCGTGAGCTTCGGCGGCGACGATTTCGGGCGCGGAGTCACGGTCGCGACGGGCATCGGTCTGCAGAACATGCCGGAAGGCCTGGCCGTCGCCGTGGCGCTGCTCGGTCTTCACTACACGCGCCTGCAGGCTTTCCTCGTCGCCCTGCTGACGGGACTCGCCGAGCCGATCGGCGGCCTGATCGGCGTGGTGGCGGTCACCTGGGCGGGCTCACTGCTGCCTTGGGGGTTGGCCTACGCGGCGGGCGCGATGATCTTCGTGATCAGCGATGAGATCATCCCGGAGACCCATCGCCGCGGCTTCGAGAACCATGGCACGGTCGGCCTGATGATCGGCCTGGTGGTGATGATGTTCCTCGACGTCATGCTGGGGTGAGCAAAGAAAAAGCCTCCTCCGCCGGAGCAGAGGAGGCTCTTCTTCAGTCGTTCGCGATGGCTTACTGCACGACCTCGAACAGGCCGGCGGCGCCCATGCCGCCACCGATGCACATGGTCACGACGACGTTCTTGGCCTTGCGGCGGCGGCCCTCGATGAGGGCGTGGCCGGTGCAGCGCGCGCCGGTCATGCCGAACGGATGGCCGATCGAGATCGAGCCGCCGTTGACGTTCAGCTTCTCGTTGGGGATGCCGAGCTTGTCGCGGCAGTAGAGCACCTGCACCGCAAAGGCCTCGTTCAGCTCCCACAGGTCGATGTCGTCCATCTTGAGGCCGAAGCGCTTCAAGAGCTTCGGGATCGCGTAGACCGGGCCGATGCCCATCTCGTCCGGCTCGCAGCCGGCGACGACCAGGCCCTTGTAGATGCCGAGCGGCTTCAGGCCGCGCTTGGCGGCTTCGGCATCGCTCATGATGACCGAGGCCGAGGCGCCGTCGGAGAGCTGGCTGGCGTTGCCGGCGGTGATCCACTTGTCGGGACCGGCGACGGGCTGCAGCTTCGACAGGCCTTCCATCGTCGTGTCGGGACGGTTGCCCTCGTCCTTGGCGAGCTTCACCGTCTTCTTGGTGGTCTCCTGGGTGTTCTTGTCGGTGACCAGCATCGTGGTTTCCATCGCCACGATCTCGTCATCGAACTTGCCGGCCTGCTGGGCCGCCGCCGTGCGCAGCTGGCTCTGCAGCGAGTACTCGTCCTGCGCCTCGCGGCTGATCTTGTAGCGGCCGGCGACCGTGTCGGCCGTGGTGATCATCGCATGATAGATGCCCGGGACATGCTCCTGCACCCACGGATTCACCAGGCGGTTCTTGTTGCCGCCCGGAGGACCCTGGACCAGCGACACCGACTCGAGACCGCCGGCGATCATCACCGGCACCTTGTCGACCAGCACGCGCTGGGCGGCCATCGAGATGGTCTGCAGGCCCGAGGAGCAGAAGCGGTTTACGGTCACGCCCGAGACGCTGACCGGGGCGCCGGCGCGCATCGCCGAGACGCGGGCGACGTTGGAGCCCGTCGTGCCTTCCGGCGCGGCGCAGCCCAGGATCACGTCCTCGACTTCGGCCAGGTCGACCTTGGCGCGCTCGGCGGCGTGCTTGATCACGTGCGCGCCCATGTCGGCACCGTGCGTGTCGTTGAAGACGCCGCGGAACGCCTTGCCGATCGGCGTGCGGGCGGTGGAGACGATTACTGCATCAGCCATTTTGACTTCCTCTCTTTTGATTTCTCCTCGCCCGATGACGGGGAGGGTATTTTAATCAGACGCTAGAGAACTTCTTGCCTTCCTGCACCAGCTTCTTGAGCAGCGGTGCCGGTTCCCAGAACGGGTCGCCGGACGCGTCGCGGTACTTCAGCAGCGCGTCATGGATGGTCTTGAGGCCGACCACGTTGTCGGCCCACCACATCGGGCCGCCGCGATAGACCGGCCAGCCGTAGCCGTTGACCCAGATGACGTCGATGTCGAGCGAACGCTGGGCCATGCCTTCTTCGAGGATCTTGGCGCCTTCGTTCACCATCGGATAGAGCGCGCGTTCCAGGATCTCCTGGTCGGAGATGGCGCGGCGGGTGATGCCGAGCTTCTTCGAGGTCTCCTCGATGATCTTCTCGACCTCGGGATCGGGGATCGGCGTGCGGTCGGGCAGATTGTACTTGTAGTAGCCCGCGCCGGTCTTCTGGCCGAAGCGGCCCATCTCGCAGATCGCGTCGGCGACGTAGCCGGTGTAGCGCACGTTGCGCTTTTCCTTCTCCTTCTTGCCCTGGCGGATACGCCAGCCCACGTCGTTGCCGGCGAGGTCGCTCATCGCGAAGGGGCCCATCGGGAAGCCGTAGTCGTAGACCACCTTGTCGATCTGCTGGGGAAGGGCGCCTTCCTCCATCATGTAGGCCGACTGGATGCCGCGCATGCGCAGCATGCGGTTACCGACGAAGCCTTCGCAGACGCCGACGAGGACCGGGATCTTGCCGATCTTCTTGGAGAACGACATGACCGTGGCGATGACGTCCTTCTCGGTCGCCTTGCCGCGCACGTTCTCCAGGAGCTTCATGACGTTGGCCGGCGAGAAGAAGTGCATGCCGATCACGTCCCCGGGACGCTGCGTGTAGGAGGCGATCTGGTTGACGTCGAGGCCCGAGGTGTTGGTGGCCAGGATGGCGCCCGGCTTGGCGACCTCGTCGAGCTTCTTGAAGACGGTTTCCTTGACTTCCATCGTCTCGAACACCGCCTCGATGATGACGTCGGCGTCCTTGAGATCGTTGTAGTCGAGGGTCGGCGTGATCAGCGCCATGCGCTTCTCGACGTCCTCGGCCTTCATGCCGCCGCGCTTGGCGGTGTTCTCGTAGTTGGTGCGGATGGTCTTGAGGCCACGATCCAGCGCTTCCTGGCTGGTCTCCAGCATCGTGACGGGAACGCCCGCGTTGGCGAAGTTCATGGCGATGCCGCCGCCCATCGTGCCGGCGCCGATGATGCCGCCGGTCTTGATCGCACGCTGCGGCGTATCGGCCGGCACGTCGAGCACCTTGGCGGCCTCGCGCTCGGCGAAGAAGTAGTAGCGCTGTGCCGCCGATTCACTCGAGGTCAGCAGCTCGGTGAACAGCTCGCGCTCGCGCTTCATGCCCTCGTCGAACGGAAGCTCGACGGCGGCCTGCACCGTCTTGATGATGTTCCACGGCGCCTTGAAACCGCGCGCCTTGCGGGCGATCGATTTCTCGGTCTCGGCGAACAGGTCGGGCGATTCCAGCGTGACCGTGAGGTCGCGGACGCGGCGCAGCGGCGCCTTCTGGGCGAGCAGCATCTCGGTATGGGCGATCGCGCCCTTCAGCAGGTCGTCGCCCTCGATGATCGCATCGACGATGCCCTTGCTCTTGGCCTCGGGGGCGGGGATGTGGCGGCCCGAAAGCATGGCGTCGAGCGCGTACTTGGCGCCGGTGAGGCGCGGCAGGCGCTGCGTGCCGCCGGCTCCCGGGAGCAGGCCCAGATGCACTTCCGGCAGGCCCATGCGGGTGGTGGGCAGCGAAACGCGATAGTGGGCGCCGAGCGCCGTCTCCAGGCCGCCGCCCAGCGGCGTGCCGTGCAGCGCCGCCACGATCAGCTTGGGCGAGTTCTCCATCGTGGAGATGACGTCGTTCAGGTTCGGGCCCGACGGCGGCTTGCCGAACTCGCGGATGTCGGCGCCGGCGATGAAGGTGCGGCCGCCGCCGATCAGCACGATGGCGTCGACGCTGGAATCCTGGCCGAAGGCCTCGACGCCTTCCTTGATGCCGGTGCGGACCGCCGCGGCCAGCGCATTCACCGGCGGATTGTTGATGGTGAGGATTCCGATGCGCCCCTCTTTGGAGCGGATGACAGCGTCGGACATGGACGTTCTTCCCTGGTGAGACCCGTTTCGGACGGGTGGTCTTAGCAATCTCTGCCTGCGCCGCCCAGCGGCCTTGCGTTTCGCCGTGCGGAGATAGGTGCAGATACACAGCCTAGCCGCTCGCAAAGTCAGCCGCTATGCATCGCCCCCTAAAAACGAAATTGGGAGGCTATGAGAAAAATGAGTAAAACAACGACCACTCGTCGCGGCCTGCTGCGGGCCAGTGCCGGCGCCGGCCTGATCGTCGCCGCGCCCTCGATCGTGCGCGCGCAAGGCGCCGCCTGGCCCAACAAGCCGATCACCATCGTCGTGAACTTCCCCGCCGGCGGCCTCACCGACGGCATCGCCCGCGCCTTCGGCCAGTCCGTCAGCCAGGCCACCGGCCAGCAGGTGATGATCGACAACAAGCCGGGCGCCAGCGGCAACATCGGCGCGGCTCTCGTCGCCCGCGCGCCGGCCGACGGCTACACGTTCCTGCATTCGGTCTCGAGCACGCTCATCCAGAACCGGGTGATGTTCAAGACGCTGGGCTTCGATCCCGACAAGGACCTCACCGTCGTGTCGGGCACGTCCTCGGGCGTGCTCCCGGTCGTCGTGCACAAGTCGCTGCCGGCCGAGGTCAAGGACCTGAAGTCGTTCATCGAGTACGCCAAGAAGAACAAGGTGAACTTCGGCTCGTGGGCGATGGGCTCCTCGGCCCACATCTTCGCCCAGACGCTGAACGAGAAGTACGGGCTCACGATGGAGATCGTGACCTACAAGGGCGAAGCGCCGATGTGGCAGGACATGGGCGCGGGCTCGCTGCAGGCCGCCATGGGCAGCCCGCAGGCGATGAACGCGCTGATCGTGAAGGGCGACGTCCGTGGCATCGCCGCGCCGTCGAGGGTCCGCGCTCGCGCTCTGCCTGACACGCCGACCTCGAGGGAGCAGGGCTTCGACGACGATGCCTTTACCGTGTCGGGCTGGCTGGCGCTGGCAGCACCTGCCGCGACACCCAAGGACATCATCAAGCGGATGTCCGATCTTTGGGTGGCTGCCGCCGACTCCGAGCCGGGCAAGAAGATGATGGACAGCTTTGCCCTCGTGGAGAAGCCGATGGGCCACGAGGAAGTCATGATCGACTACGAGAAGCTGAAGGCGACCCTCATCCCGCGCATCGTCGCTCTCGGCATGAAGCCCGAGTAGTTAACACAGCACCTCACCCTGAGGAGGCCGCGGAGCGGCCGTCTCGAAGGGTGGGCACAAGACGCGGTGCTCGTGCCCATGCTTCGAGACGCGCTCCTGCGGAGCGCTCCTCAGCATGAGGTCGGTGATGGAAAATCCATCACGCTTGAAGAGACTCAGGCTGAGACCCGCTTCAGGGTCTCGTCGAACCAGCGCGCGAGGCCGGTCATGCGGGCGTCCTCGTGCTGCTGGCCCATGAGCTGCAGGCCGACCGGCATGCCACCGACGCTCATCAGCGGCACGGTGACCACCGGCGCAAACAGCATCGAACTCGGCGCGTTGAACACGAAATCGCCGGTCGGGCGCGGTGCCAGCGGCTGGCCCGGCACGTCGCCGGCCCAGACCGGCGCGGGGCCGGGGCAGGCGAGGGTGATGGCCGCATCGGCGAGCGGCGCCATGGTCGCGTGCATGCGCTGGGCGTTCTGGCGGGCCAGCAGCGCCATGCGGTAGTCGTCGAGCGACATCTTCTCGGCCTTGGCCAGAGTCGCCTTGGCACGTTCGCTGACGCCGGCCGGATTGTTGTCGACGATGCCGCGCTGGCCCCAACGATTCTCCCAGCTCGTGACGCCGCCGCAGACATTGCGGCCGTTGGCGATCGACTGTTCCAGCGCCTCGACCCAGGGATGATCCTTGCGATGGATCAGCTCGACCCCCGCATCGCGCAGCTGCTTCAGCACACCGTCGAAGGCGGCCCTGGTCGCGTCGTCAACCTCGACCCAGCCTTCGGTCTCCAGGACGACAAGACGGTTCGGCTTCACGGCAGTGGGTAGTGTGGAGGGGCCCATCAGGCCGACCTCGCCGCGATCGCCGCCGGCGCGCTGCGCGATCTCGATCGCGACTTGCCACATGTCCTGCAACGAGTTCGCGTGTGGACCGTGCGTGCTCTGGCTGGTCGCCTGGCGCTCGCCGCGATTGATGCCGCCCTGCGTCGGCTTCAGAGCGAAGTTTCCGCAATAGGCGGCGGGACGGATGATCGAGCCGCCGACCTGCGTGCCGATGGCGGCCGGCACCATGTTGGCGCCGACAGCCGCGGCCGAACCGGAGGAAGAGCCGCCGGGCGTGCGCGTCGCGTCGAACGGATTGGTCGTGGCACCGGGATGCGAGCCGCCGAGTTCCGCGGTCACCGCCTTCGCAAGGATCACGGCACCGGCCTGGCGCAGCGCCCAGACGGCCGCATTGTCGCGCTTGGGAAAGTTGCCCTTGAACGCCTCGCAGCCCATCTGCGTCGGCATGTCCTTTGTCTCGAGCAGGTCCTTGATCGCGAGCGGCATGCCGTCGATCGACGAGAGCGGCTTGCCGGACTTCCAGCGCGCAGTGCTGGCATCGGCCGCTTCACGCGCGCCTGCTTCGTTGATCGCGGTGAAAGCCTTCACCACCGGCTCGCGCGCCGCCACGGTCTCGAGACAGCGTTCGAGATAGGCACGCGGCGTGTCGCTGCCGTCGGCGAAACGCTTCGTCGCATCGTGGAACGTGAGCGGCTTGAAGTCCTTGTACGCGGTCATCTCTTGCTGGTCCTCTGGTCGAGCGGTCTTCGAATATGGGTGAAGTATTTCTGTGTTCGAGGTGATCCGAGCACGGTTGATCTTCGTAAGCAACGATAGCTAGGAGTGTGTGTTTTCTAGGTAAAAGCCCATTTGTGATCACGAAGTCGTGCGTAGCCGCGACTCGGTCCTTTTTCCGCACTGGGCCTTGGCAACTTTCAGTTTCCTCAGCGTTGGGGCGGTAACAACGCAGGGGGAGTCGTGTTGGGCTATGGCGTGTCGTGTAACATCCCGATCATCCGCATTCGGAAAAGGATTGGGCGCCTAGCCGCAAGCGCTGCTTTGGGATTTTCGATCGCAGCCGCGATTGCCTCGATTCCCAGCGCCCAGTCGATTAGTGAAAAGCGAGAGGCGGCTGTCCTTCAGGCGCGGGGCGGCGATCTGCCCGGCGGTATCGCTGCCTTGCGCAGTTTGATGGCCGCGGGCGTGGATGACGGTCTCGTCGCCTTAGATCTCGTGACTTTGCTGCAGCAGGCAAAGCGATCGACCGAAGCTGCCGATCTGTTCCTTAGAACCAATCCACGACAGGCGCCTGACTATGCCTTGCAGGCGGCCTTCCAGGCCAATCGCGATGTGCAACGCTATGCAGAGGCCGAGAAACTTGCGCGCATCGGAACGGAGCGGTTTCCGGCCGATCCGGCATGGCGCACGCGACTGGCGCTCGTGATCACGGACGCCGGACGTCCACAGGAGGCGATTGCATTGCTCGGCACGGCCAGCAATGCATCCATCGATCAACTTCTGGCGCAAGGCTACGCGCTGCGTCGCGCCGGTGATCTTTTCGGAGCCTTGCGGGTCTATGGTACGGCGGTGCGGCGTGCGCCCGGTAATCGCGAAGCGCTGCGCGAGACCGCCGCGGTCCTGACGGAAATCGGCGCGCCCTATGCGGCCGAGCGAATCGGCGGACCGACGCAATCGGTCGAAGCGGCGAAGGCCGCCGCGATGGTGCGTTGGGGTGAAGACGTGAAGCCCCGCGATCCGGCTCTCCGCTTCCAGGGCACCGAGCAGGCGATCGCGCGTATCGATCAGTTGCTGCAGACGACGACCGACCCGGACGTTCGGCGTCGGCTGCGCGACGACCGGATCGTCGCGTTGCGCGATCGCTTTCGCATGGAAGAGGTGGTTCGCGAGGTCGAGGCGATTCCCGATCGCGCGACGCTGCCTTCCTATGTCGAGCACGCCTATGCCGACGCGCTGCTCTACCTGCGCCGCCCCAAGGAAGCCCTGGCGCGCTATGAGGCGGTGCTGAAGAGCGACCCGCGCAACGTGCAGGCGCGCTACGGCCAGTTCTATGCCGCGGTCGAGAGCGAGAACTTCAAGACCGCCTATGCGGTGATCGACCTGCTGATGCACGACGAGCCGCTGTGGCGGGTCTATGCCGGCGACCCGACGCGTTATCCCAATCCCGAGCGCGCCACCGTCGAAGTCACCGACGCCAAGGGGCGCCTTTATGCCGGCGAGGTCAGCGAGGCATGGGACCGCATCTCGGCCCTGTCGGACGCGGCACCGGCCAATGCCTCCGTTCGCCTGACCGCGGCCCAGGTTGCCGCATCGCGCGGCTGGAAGCGCCGGGCGGCGGTAGAGGCGCAGATCGGCGCCAGCCTCGCGCCTGAGGACCGCAGCGCCAAGCTGGCGCTGCTCGACTCGCTGGTTGCGGCCTATCGCTACAAGGAAGCGGACAGTTTGCTGGCGGAGCTGATTGCTCTGTACCCCGAGGATCTGGCCGTGCGGCAGGCGGCACGTGTTCTCGATGCCGAGCATCGCTGGCTGCTCGAGACGGAAGCCCGCGCGGGTCTCAGCACGGGTGGCGGCGTCAACCAGACGGGCAACGAGTTGATGTCGACCGCGCGGCTCTACTCGCCGCCGATCGCCGACAACTGGCGCATATTCGGGCTGGGTGGCTACGGCTTTGCGAACCCGATCGAGGGATTCGTTTCGCGCGGCCTTTTCGGCGCGGGCGTCGAGCTGCGGCTACCCGAACTCAAGGCAACGGCCTTCGCCCATGGGTCGGTGGGGACCTACAGCCGGCCCGGCGGCGGCGCCACGCTCGACTGGTATATCACCGACCAGATCTCGATCGGTGCCGCCGTCGAGTTCTTCTCGATCGATACGCCGCTGCGTGCGCTCTACTACGGCATCACGTCCGACGAATACGCCGTCCGCGCGGCCTATCGTTGGCACGAGGGGCGCAAGCTCGAACTCGTCGCCTCGTACCAGCCCTTCACCGACGGCAACCAGCGTTTCTCCGCGGGCCTGGCCTTCCAGCAGAGGCTGGTCACGGTGCCGCATTTCTGGCTGACCGGCCTGGCCGAGCTCTCGGTTTCGACCAATTCACTGACCAACGTGCCGTACTACAGCCCGGCAGCGGATCTCACGGCGACGGTCGGCCTGCTGGCCGAACACGTACTGTGGCGCGACTACGACCGCAGCCTCGTGCAGGCACTCAAGGTCGTTGGAGGACTCTATTCGGAACGCGGCTACGGCGAGAGCTGGCTGGGCGTCGCCTCGTACGAGCATCGCTGGCGCGTCGATCCCTACACCGAGTTCCGCTACGGCGTGCAGGTCAGCCGCCGCACCTACGACGGCTCGGAGTGGCAGGAGCTCGCCTTCCTGATCGGCCTGCGACAGAGGATCTGACAATGCGACGTTTGCTCTGTCTGCTGTTCATGATCGCACTGCTGCCGTGGAGCCCGGCATGCGCCCAGCCTTCCGGCACGCGCTTCGTGTCCATCGCCTTCCACGACATCGTCGACAAGCGCGAGGATCTCACACCCGACGCGGTGACCACCGACCAGTTTGCGCGCTTCCTCGACTGGCTGAAGGGCAACGGCTGGACCGTGCTGACGCTCGACATGATCCATACCGCGGCGAATGGCGGTCGCGCGCTGCCCGAGCGCTCCATCCTGCTGACCTTCGATGACGGCTATCGCAGCCTCTACACGCGCGCCTTTCCGCTTCTGCAGGCCTACGGCTTCCCGGCCGTGGCGGCGCTGGTCGGCCGATGGATGGAAGGCGCTCCAGGCAGCACAGTCGAGTACGGCACGGTTAACGTACCGCGCGCCAACTTCATCAGCTGGGCCGAAGCGCGCGAGATGCAGGCCTCGGGCCTGATCGAGTTCGCCTCGCATTCCTACGACATGCATCGAGGTGTGCCGGCCAACCCGCAGGGCAATTCCATCGCCGCCGCACGCACGCTGCAGTACAACGACGGCAGCTACGAGAACGAGGGTCAATACCGCGCCCGCCTGCGGCGCGATCTTGCCCAGTCGCGGAGCCAGATGGCGCGGGAACTGGGCCGCGCGCCGCGCGCATTGGTCTGGCCGTTCGGACGCTATAGCGGCCCGGCGGTCGAGGAGGCGGTGGCGGCAGGCTTCCGCTTCGCCCTGACGCTCAACCAGGCGCCGGCCGATGCGCGGCGCCCCCTCGAGATCTCGCGCTACTTCCCGACCCTGAACCCGACCTTCGGCGAACTCGCGACCAGCCTGCGGTTCGATGTCGATCGCCCGGAAACCGTGCGGGTCGCCTGCATCGGTCTCGACGAACTGGCTGCGACGCCGGCCTCGGCGCAGGACGAGAAGCTCGGGCGCATGATCGAGGATCTGCGGACCCTCGGCGCCAACAAGGTCGTCATCGCGGCCAACGCCGCGTTGCCGGCCATCGGCGCGCCGATCCAAAGCGTCTATTTCCCCTCGAGCCGCCTGCCGATGCGCGCCGACCTGCTGTCGCGCGTGACCTGGCAGGTCCGCAGCCGGGCAGGGGCCGAGGTCTATCTCTACCTGCCGGGCCAGCCGCCGCCGTCTGACCTGATGGCGGAGATGGTGCGCCAGGCATCGGCCGATGGAATCGTGCTCGAAGCGCCGGCTATCGCCGGAACACGCGCCGCCATCGTCCAGGGTGAGCCGAGGCTGAAGCGCCAGGCACTGAACCCGGCGACGCTCGATCCCGCGGCGCGCCAGGTTCTGACGGCTTATCGGGCGGCAGCGCAGGTCGATCCCCAGCTGCGCCTGATGCTGGCCATGCGCGAGCCTGGCGGTCCGCCTGATTGGGCCGAGTATGTCTTACTGCCGGCGGCCGGCAATGCCGCGGGCACGATCGCGCAAGCGCAGAGCCTGCGGGCCGAGGGATGGTACCGGCCCGACCTTGCCGGTCGCGTCATCCTGACCCTGCCGCAAGCTGCAGGCGAGCGTGTGAACGCGCTGCGGGGCGCGCAACGTCTGGGCGGCGCCGGCTTTGCGCTCTGCCCGCAGGCGCCGCTGCCGGCCGATCGCGCACTGGCCTCGTCCTTCTCCTCCGCCACCTATCCTCACCGACCCTAAGGCGCGCGCGCAATGGATGGAGTCTCTGCGTTTCTGCTCGCAGCAATCCCTGCCTACTGCTTCGGCTATCCGTTCGTGATGTCGTGGTACTGGATGTTCGGCGGCGCGCTCTTCTACTGGTATCGCGAGCGGCGCTTGCCGCCGCCCGACCAGCCGCCGGAGCTACCGGTCTGGCCACCGATCAGCATCATCGTGCCTTGCTATAACGAAGGCCTGTTCGCCGAGGAGACGCTGCGGGCGGCCAATGCCTGCAACTATCCCGATTTCGAGATCATTGCAGTCAACGACGGCAGCAACGACGTCACGAACGAAGTGCTGAACGCGCTCGCCGAGCACATGCCGCGGCTGCGCGTCGTCCATCTCACCGAGAACCATGGCAAGGCGACCGCGCTCAACGCCGGTGCGCTGTTGGCGCGGCATGAGATCCTGGTCTGCATCGACGGCGACGCCTTGCTCGATCCGTATGCGCTGCGTTGGGCGGCGCTGGCGTTCCGCCAGAACAATGTCGGCGCCGTCGCCGGCAATCCGCGGATCCGCAACCGCACCAGCTTCCTCGGCCGCCTGCAAGTCGGTGAATTCTCGTCGATCATCGGATTGATCAAGCGCACGCAGACCATGCATGGGCACCTGTTCACAGTGTCGGGCGTGATCTGCGCGTTCCGTAAGCTGGCCCTCGACCAGGCCGGATGGTGGTCGACGCGCAGCTTGACCGAGGATGTCGATATCACCTGGCGCGTGCAGGTCGCGGGTTGGCGGGTGGTCTACGAGCCGAACATGCTGACTTGGATACTGATGCCCGAGACGTTGCGCGGGCTGTGGCGACAACGGCTGCGCTGGGCCGAGGGTGGGGCGCAGATGATCGTGGACTTCTTCGGACCCATGGTCCGGTTGCGGCGCCCCGGCATGTTGCCGGTGTACCTGAACTTCCTGCTCAGCATCGTGTGGTCCTACGTGATGCTCATCGCGCTCATCCTGGGCGTGTTGTCGGGCATCAGCTTTCTGTCGGACACGATGGTCCCCTCGATGCGCTTCCTGCCGGAATGGTGGGGCATGACCTTGGCGCTGACCTATCTTGCCCAGGCCGCGACCGCGCTGCTGATCGAGGAGCGTTATGAGCGCAACCTGAAGCGCTGGGTGTTCTGGATGATCTGGTATCCGATGGCGTTCTGGCTGTTGACCACGCTTACCGCCGTCGTCTCTCTGCCGCGCGCGATCTTCCGGCCCCGTCGTGAGCGCACGACATGGGTCAGTCCAGACAGGGGGCTGCGATGACCGTGACATTGGAGAACGAGCCCTGGCCCCCGCTCGTGGTCAACGGCGAAATGTCGCGCGCGATCCTGGTGCGGGACGTCGTCCTGACCTTGCTGATGTGGTTCCTGTTCGCCCTGCTGGCGTTCGGCGAGCTGGACCGTGTCGTCGGCCATTGGTTCGAGCCCATGGGAATGCGCACCTACTTCGAGCGCGCGGGCTACAGCGACCTGCAGCGTCATTGGGCTTACTTTGCGTACATGCTCGCGCCCTATCTGGGCGTCGCCCTGTTGCTGGCGATATGGTTGGTCAGCTTCTCGATGACCACATTCAAGCGCCGTAGGCGGGCGTTGCGCGGCAAGCGACCGCCGCCATTGCCGCTCGCCATCGAGGCACGGCAGGCGGAACTATCCTTGCGGACGGCTGCCATCGGTGACGCGATGCAAACCCGCCGGGCCGAACTGACCGACGTCGAGACGATCGATGCGAAGGCACTCCTGATGATCCTTGGCAGACTTGACGAAGCGGCACTTATCGATGCCCGGCAGTTGAAGGTGACGCGGGTCCACCTGACGCGGGAGGGTCACTACCAGATCCTGCCGGGCGCATGAGTCTGTCCCGTCGCTCCTGCCTTTTGGGCATGGCCCTCGGCTGGGCAACGCCGGCAGCCGCGGCGACCGTCTTCGCCCGCGAGATCATCGTGCGGACCGTCAACAATCTGCGGACGCCATCCGACGTCGACCGGCTGGTCGGCCTCGCGGCGGATCATGGCGTGAACACCATCAACCTCGCGGTCAAGCAGGACGAGGACGATGAGATCGCATCCGGCCTGGTGTTTTACGCCAGCGCCCACGCCCCGCGGGCTCCCGGCTACGAAGCCTTCGACGTGCTGGCCGAAACCATTCGTGCCGCTCAGCGGCGCGGTCTTCAGGTAAGGGCCTGGGTGCCACAATTCCACGACCAGATGGCGATCCGCGCCAACCCGGCCTGGCAGATGCAGGCGCTCGAGGGCGATCGCGTGGTGCCCTTCATGGGCAGCAGCCGCAAGGAATTCTTCGTCAACCCGGGCAATCCGGCCGCGCGCGACTACCAGCGCTTCCTGGTCGGCGAGATCGTGCGCAACTACGATGTCGACGGCATCGTGATCGATTGGGTCAGGTTCGACGACTACAACATGGATCTGGGCAACGAGACGCGCGCCCAGTTCAGGGCGGCGACTGGCATCGATCCCATCGCCATCGATTTCGCCGCCGACAATCCGCAGCGCGCCCAGTGGAACGTCTGGCGCACGGCGTTGATCGCCGACCATGTCCGGCGGCTGCGCGAGGAGGTGCGTCGCGACGTAGCGCTCGGCGCCTATATCCTGCCGCCGGCCTTCGTCGAGGTCGCCCAGGATGCCGCGCAGTTCTCGGCCTTCGTCGATTTCCTGTGCCCCATGGCCTACTACAAGGACTGGGGCTTTGAGGCCCACTGGGTCGATCGCGAGCTGTTGCCGCAGACGGTGGCGCGGGCCGGTAGTGCCGCGGTCATCCCGGTGCTCGACGAGGACTGGACCGACGCAGCCGCGCGCGAGGTCATCCCTCAGATCAGGCTAACGCAGCCCGCCATTTCCCGGCTGTCGTGGTTCGCCTACGGGCGCTGGACGGAACGATCGTTGCAGCGCATCGCCCGGCTCAGCCAGTTCTGAGCTAACGCACCCGATAGCGCTCGATCGCGTCGGGATCGAAGGTGAAGCCGAGGCCGGGGCGGTCGGGCACCGCAATGCAGCCATCCTCGACCGCGATGGACTCGCGATAGAGCTTCGAGGTCCACGGCATGTATTCCAGCCAGGTCGTGTTGGCGAAGGCGCCGAGGATGCCGATGCTCTGCTGCGTGAAAAGATGGTTGGAGATCGCGATGTCGTGCGCCGCCGCGAGATGCGCCACCTTCACGAATTCGCTGACCCCGCCGACGCGGCCGAGATCGGCCATCCAGATGTCGGCCGCGCCGTGCGCCAGCATCTCGCGGAAGCCGTAGCGCGTCGCCTCGGTCTCGCCGCTGGCAATCGGCGTATCGAGCGCCGCCGCGACCTTCGCCGAACCGGGATGGTCGTAGGGCGCAACCGGCTCCTCGAACCAGGTGAGGTCGAATTCCTCCAGCCTGCGGCCAAGGCGGATCGCATGGTCGGCCGTGAAGCCACGGCTCGCATCGCACATCAGTGACACTTTCGGCCCGATCGCCTTGCGCACAGCGGCGACCCTCTCGACGTCTTCCTCGACATGCTTCTTGCCAACCCTCATCTTCACGCCGCGGAAGCCTTCGCCCACGCAGCCGGCGGCTTCCTTGGCCAGTTCGTCGGGCGTCGCCGACAGCCACAGGCCGGCGCTGGAATAGACCGGAATGCGATCGTGCGCAGCGCCCAGCATGTGCGTGACCGACTGGCCCAGAGCCTTGCCCTTGGCGTCCCACAAGGCTGTGTCGACGCCGGCGAGGCCGAAGATGGTCACGCCCTTGTGGCCGAGGAAATAAAGCTCGCGCCACATCCGGTCCCAGAAGCGCTCTGCGTAGCGAATGTCTTCCCCGACCAGCGCGGGCTTCAGGCTGTCGACCATTGCGCGCAGCACCTCGATGCGACGGCCGCCAAGGGTGAACAGGAAGCTCTCGCCGGTGACGCCGATATCGGTGTCGACGAAGATCAGCACGGCGCCGATGCGGTCGTTGCTGACGCCGCTCGAATTGCGTGTCGGCCGGTCGAGCGGCACCTCGACGACGATTGTCCTGAGATCGGTAACGCGCATGACGGAGACTCCCTGGATCACCGGATTCGTCATCGCGCGCGTCACGAAAGTGTGCGAGGCACGCGATGAACCGGCTTTGGAACAAGGGCGTACCACACGGTGATGAGGCTGCAAGGCTTGTAGTCCTGTCGGGCCGATGGCGAGCGCGCCGCCGTCGGTCGCAAAGCATCGAACAAGCATCCAACCGGAGAAAACATATGCTCAAGCGTCATACGCTGATTGCAGCGGCGGCTCTGTGCGTGCTCACCGCCGCGCCAACATTTGCCCAGACCATGGCGCCGGCTCCCACGGCCGCGCCGGCCAATCCCATGGTCGGCGGTGCGCCGATGTATGCCAACAAGAACATCGTCGAGAATGCGGTGAACTCGAAGGATCACACCACGCTCGTTGCCGCTGTAAAGGCCGCCGGTCTCGTCGAGACACTGCAGGGTGCCGGACCATTCACCGTGTTCGCGCCGACCAACGCGGCTTTCGCCAAGCTGCCGCCGGGCACGGTCGAGATGCTGGTGAAGCCCGAGAACAAGGCCAAGCTCACCAAGATCCTGACCTGCCATGTCGTGTCGGCCAATGCGATGTCACCTGCGATCGCCAAGATGATCGCCGACGACAAGGGAACGCATCCCGTCAAGACGGTCGGCGGCTGTGTGCTGCAGGCCAAGATGATGGGCGACAAGATCACGCTGACCGACGAGAACGGCAACGTCGCCACCGTGACGATCGCCGACGTGAAGCAGTCGAACGGTGTCATCCACGTGATCGATACGGTTCTCCTGCCGAAGGGCTAGACGACCATTCCCTGATGAATGGGAGCGGCGGGGGCTTTTCCCCGCTGCTTTCATTTGCGCTAGGCTGCGCTGCATCCATTGGCCGGGGCGTCCGTTACCCGGCTCACGAGATGTTTCAGGGGCAGGCCATGACCAGCAGGCGACCGCGCATCGAGGGATTCGCCGTCATCTCCATAGAGGGCATGATCGCGTCTTCCGATGGATCTTTCCCGGAGAACCTGAAGATCCCGGCGGACCATAAATTCTATCAGGACTCGGTCGACCGGGCTTCTGCTGTGGCCAATGGTCGGCATTCGGCGGAGGGCGGACCGAAGGAAGCGGCGCGCCGGCGCATCGTCCTGACCCGCCGGGTCGAGCGCATCGTCGTCGATCCGGACAACGCCAATGCCATCCTGTGGAATCCCGCCTCAGCGCCGTTCGAGGAAGCGTGGCTGAAGCTAAACCTCCCCGGGGGCACCTTGGCCGTGGTGGGGGGCACCGACGTGTTCGGCCTGTTCCTCAACATCGGCTACGACTCGTTCTTTCTCACGCGCGCCGACGCGAGCGTCCCGCGCGGTCGGCCGGTCTTTCCCGGCGTCGGCAAGAACGCAACGGCGGAAGAGATCCTGCAGAAGCACGGAATGGTCCTGCGCGAAACCCGCATGCTCGATCCCGCGACCAACACGCGGGTCGAGGAGTGGGTGCCGAAGTAACAGTCGTCTCGACCGGAGCCTCGCGCGGCGAGGCGTAGTGGAGAGACCTTCTCTCTACGATTTGCCGGATTTAGGTAGAGAGAAGATTTCTCCGCTGCGCGCCTTCGGCGCTCCGGTCGAGATGACGGATGATTTGATGGGTGAGTTTAGAACTCGACCACCAGCCCGTCGTGCGCGGCTTCGAGTCTGATCTCCGAGCCACGGCCCAGAAGCTCCGCACTCATATGGGTGACGATGGTGCGCTTGGCGCCGATCCGGGGCAGGTGATTGACCAGGGTCGTGTAGTCGATGTGGTACTTCATCACCTTGTCGAAGAAGTAGGCCTCGCAGATGAAGAGGTCGGCGTCCCGTGCGGCGGGGATCAGCTCCTCCACCCATTCGGTGTCGCCCGAATAGGTCAGCACCTTGCCTTCGGTCTCGATCCTGAGAGCGTAGGACGGCGCGCCGCTAAAATGCTTCATCAGGTAGGGAGTGACGGCAAGGCCGTTCATCTCGACCCGCTCGTGCAACTCCAGCTCACGGATCTCCAACTCGAACTTGCGCTGGACCTGGGTCGAGCCCGCGAACATCGCTTCCATGATCGTCATCAACCGGTCGCGAAAGCCGGGCGGGCCAGCCAGCAGCAGCGGTGCCGTGCGTCGGCTGACGAGCTGGGCATCCAGTAGGAAGAAGGGCAGGCCGGCGAAATGGTCGCCGTGCAAATGGCTCACTAGCACGGTCGAGATCGCATTGGGCTCGACTTCCCACTTGCGGATGGCGACCATGGAGGAAGCGCCACAATCCACCAGCAGGTTGCCCTGGGCCGCGCGCTCGATGTGGAAACACGTGTTGAACCGTCCGCCGCTGCCGAAGGCATCGCCGGATCCGAGAAACTGCAGCCGCATCGACTAGGGCGCCTGCTCCAGGCTCGAGACCGAATTGGTGAGCGTGGTACGGCGCATGTCGCGCACTTCCTTTGAATCGAAGCGGCGGGCGCGGTGCATGGTGGCGCGGTTGTCCCACATGACGAGATCATGCGGCCGCCAGACATGGGCATAGACGAACTTTCGCTGCGTGGCGTGCTCGGTGAGGTCGCGCAGGAAGGCGCGTGCCTCGGGCATCGGCCAGCCCTCGATGCTGCCGGCGTGGCTCGCGAGATAGAGCGACAGGCGGCCCGAGCCCGGATGGCGGCGCACGAGACGCTGGCGCACCGGCGCCCACTTCAGGCGCTCGGCATCGGTGAAATCCTCGAAGCCCAGCATGCCGCGGGAGAAGATCTGGCTGTGCAGGCAGATCAGGTCCTGCACTTCGCGCTTCTCCGCATCACTCAGCGCATCGTAGGCCGCGCGCATGTCGGCGAACTCGGTGTTGCCGCCGGCCGACGGGATCGTGCGCGCCGAGAGCAGCGAGTAGAGCGCCGGCACATCCTTGAACGAGCTGTCGGAATGCCAGAGCTGGTTGCCCAGGCTGAACAGGCGGCGGCGATCGTCGCGTGCCAGCACGTTGCCGTTGCGGTCGAGATTCGAGATGTCGTTCAGATCCATGCTCATGCGCCGTTCCTCGGGCGGCATGATGTCTCCGGTCGCCTGTTCGAGCGGCCCGAGCTGGCGGCTGAAGGCGAGCTGGCTCTCGTCGTCGAGATGCTGGTCGCGGAACACCAGCACGCCGTACTGGTTCATGCCGTCATGGATGAACGCGACTTCTTCGTCGGAGAGGCGATGCGTGAGGTCGATGCCCGACACTTCGCCGGCGAAGAACGGACGGTTCTGCGGATCGAGGGGGCGGATGGATTTGGTCATGGTGCTATGAGGCTAGCGCGGCCGGCGGCAGTCGGCGAGGCGCGTCGACCGAATTTTGCTATCCTGGCTCGCAATGCAACATGACCCCTCGGCTACGCCGCGCCGCAACATAGGCAAGGCGGACCTGTTCTTCGGCTTCCTCAAGATCGGCCTTTTAGGCTTTGGCGGCGTGGCGCCGTGGGCCCGCCACATCATCGTCGAGGAGCGGCGCTGGCTCACCGACCGGGAATTCGCCGAGCTGCTGGGCATTGGTCAGGTCCTGCCCGGTCCCAACACGATCAACGCCGCCGTCATCCTCGGCGACCGCAATCAGGGCCTGATCGGCGTGCTGCTCTGTCTGCTGGGCCAGATGGCGATGCCGCTGGTCATCGTGACCGCGCTCGCCGTGGTCTACGAACAGGTCGCCTCGGTGCCTGAGGTGCGGGCCGCGCTGATCGGCGCGGCGGCGGCCTCCGCCGGCCTCGTACTGGGCACGGCACTCAAGATGATCCGCAACATCCGCCCGACGCCGCTCTCCTATGCCATCGGCGCTGCGGGTTTCGTCGCGATCGCCCTGCTGCGCTGGCCGCTGGTGCCCGTCGTCCTCGTGCTGGTGCCGACGGCCATCGCGGCAATCTGGTGGGAGCGCCGCAAATGACCGGCGTGCTGGCCGAGCTGGCGCGGACCTTCGCCCTCCTGTCGCTGGTCTCGATCGGCGGCGTGAACGCGCTGCTGCCCGAGATCCACCGCCAGGTCGTCGACATCCACGGCTGGATGACCGACCAGGCCTTCGCGAGCGCCTTTGCCATCGCCAATGCCTCGCCCGGTCCCAACGTGATCTTCGTCAGCCTGATCGGCTGGCAGGTCGCGGGCCTGTCCGGCCTGCTGGTGGCGACGCTTGCCCTCCTGATCCCGTCCAGCGCGCTCGCCTATTTCGCCGGGCGCGCGCTGACGCGCTGGTCGCACCATCCGGCCGTTGCGGTGCTGCGCGACGCGCTGATCCCGGTGGCGCTCGGCATGATGCTGGCGTCCGGCATCTCGATGATGCGCACGGTGGATCGCGACGTCGTCACCGTCCTGATCAGCCTCGCCACGACCGTCTTCGTCTACACGACGCGGCGCAATCCGCTGTGGGCATTGGGCGGCGGCGCGATCGCCAACGTGACGGCGCTGCACGTTTTTTGACTGTCGTCCTGAGCGCAGCGAAGGACCTAGCGGAACGACCAGCGGACTCAGTAACTCGCGTGAGATCCTTCGCTTCGCTCAGGATGACAAAATAGGTTTCACCTTCGGCAGCTCCGACCATTCGCGGAACAGGCGGCCATTGTCCTGGTCGAACAGCTCGTCGAGGACCGTCGACGACTGGATGCGCTCGACACGGAAGTTGCGGTAGCCGGCGCGCAGTTCGCACCAGGCGCCGACCAGCGTGACGTCGACATAGTAGGCCATGGCGATCGGCCAGATGGTGCGGTTGGTGCGGCGGCCCTGTTCGTCGGCATAGGAGATATGGAGCTTGCGGCTGTCGCGGATCGCAGCGCGCACGTCGGCGAGATCGACGCCGTGCGGTTCGACCGTGTCGCCGGGCGAGACGAAGAACGGCGTCGAAAGGAGTTGCCGGCGCAGCGCCTCGGGCAGCACCACGGTCACCTTGGAGAAGACGCTGTCGGCCGCCTCCTGCAGCTTGGCGTCGCGCAGGCGGCGGACGAGGCGCGCGCCGATGGCGATGGCCTCGACCTCATCGGCGGTGAACATCAGGGGCGGCAGGTCGAAGCTCTTGCGCAGCACATAGCCGATCCCGGCCGCGCCATCGATCGGCACGCGGCGCGCCTGCAGGGTGGCGATGTCGCGATAGATGGTGCGCGGCGTCACTTCGAGCTCGGTCGCCAGCGTTGCGGCGGTGACCGGCGCGGTCGCCGTCCGCAGGCGCTGGATGATGTCGAACAGGCGGTCGGAGCGGCGCATGAGGCCGATTTTATGGGCCTCTTTCACTACTGACACAATGCTGTCAGTAGGTGGTCGCTAGGGTGGTCGCGTTCCCAAATCGAAGGAAAGCCGATGTCCCGAATCGAGATGACCATGCCGCATGTGCCGGCGCTCGCCAAGTTCGCGCAACGCAATACGGTGCCGACCTCGCCGGTCGTGCGGGCCGGCGACTGGGTCTATGTCTCCGGCATGCCGCCGGTGAACCCGGAGACCGGCGGCTATGACATCCTGCCGATCGACGCGCAGGCGCGGCGCGTGCTCGATCATCTGAAATCCTGCCTGGAGGCGGCCGGCTCGGGCCTCGACCGGGTCGTGAAGTGTAACGTCTACTGCTCGAACCCTGCCTACTTCGCGACCATCAACGCGGTCTACGCGGAGTATTTCGGCGACCACAAGCCCGCGCGCATCTTCGTCGGCACGGCGGGATGGTTCGGTCCGTTCGATCTCGAGATGGACTGTGTCGCGCTCGCGAACTAGGCAGGCCGTCGTCGGCACGGCGTTGCTGGCCGCATCGGCCGTCGCCTATTCGAGCGCTGGCTTCTATACGCGGCTGATCGACCTCGACGCCTGGACGATGCTGTTCTGGCGCGGTGTCTTTGGCGGGCTGTTCCTCGCCGGCATGCTGGCGTGGCGAGAGCAGGGGAGGGTCGCGCAGGCCGTGCGTGATATTGGGCGAGACGGACTCCTGATCGCGCTGTGCTCGGCGCTGGCGACCGTATGCTTCCTGAATGCGCTGCGCCTCTCGACGGTTGCCGACGTGTTGGTGATCGATGCCACGATCCCGTTCATTACTGCGGGCATCGCCTGGCTGGTGATCGGCGAGCGTGAGGACTGGGTGACGCTGGCCGCCACGGTCGCGGCCGCGGTCGGCGTGGCGGTGATGATGGGCGCAGCGGCGTCGGGTGGACGTCTGTCGGGCAATCTGCTGGCCTTCGGCATGGCCGTGCTGATGTCGCTCGTGCTGGTGCTGATCCGGCGCAATCCCGGCGTCAGCATGCTGCCGGCGGTCGGGCTTTCGGCCTTCCTCTGCGCGCTGATCGTGCTGCCGTTCGCGCGACCGCTGGCGATGAGCGGGGAGGAGCTGTTCCTGCTCGCTCTGTTCGGCATGAGCCAGTTCGGCCTCGGCTTGCTGCTGCTGGCCTTGGGCACTCCGCTGGTCTCCGCAACGCGCGGCGCGCTGATCGGCGTGCTGCAGACGCCGCTCGGCACGCTCTGGGTCTGGCTGGCCTTCGCGCAGGCGCCGGGCTGGATCACGTTAGTCGGCGGCGCGATCGTGGTCGGAGCGGTGGTTTTCGACATCGCCGTCCCGCGTCCACAGGAGGAAATAACGTAACAATTCTAGAGGGTTGACGCTCTGGTGTGGCCTGCTTACATTTGAACAGTTATTCAAATGTCCAGAACGAAGAAAACCCTCCTGTCCGACGACCACGCGGTGGCGCTGGCCGACCTGTTCCGGCTGCTGGGCGATCCGACCCGGCTGAAGATCGTGGTCTCCTGCCTGCGCTCGCCGCTCGCGGTGTCGGACATTGCCGACCGGCTAGGCCTTTCTGTGTCGCTGGTGAGCCATCACCTGCGGCTCCTGAAGGGCGCGCGGCTGGTGCGAGCCGACCGGCAGGGCAAGCAGGTTTACTACGAGGCGGACGATCTCCACGTCCGCCGCATGGTCGAGGACATGGTCACCCACATAGCGGAGCACTGAAATGAGCGCCCATTGCTGCGATCACGGTCACGAGCACGCCAATGCGGCGGCATCGTCTCCCGCCTACAAGCGGATCCTGTGGATCGCGCTGGCGGTGAACCTCGCCATGTTCGTGGTCGAGATCGGCGCCGGCGTGGCCGCACAATCGGTCTCGCTATTGGCCGACTCGCTCGACTTCCTGGGCGACGCCGGCAATTACGGCATCAGCCTGTTCGTGCTGGGCATGGCGCTGCAGTGGCGCGCTCGCGCCTCGCTGCTGAAGGCCGCCAGCATGGGCGCCTTCGGCCTGTGGGTCGCGTTCACCACCATCAGCCACGCGATGGCCGGCACCGTGCCGGAAGCGCCGGTGATGGGCATCGTCGGTGCGCTGGCGCTGGCCGCCAACTTCGGCGTGGCGCTGCTGCTCTATCGCTGGCGCGAAGGCGACAGCAACATGCGCTCGGTGTGGATCTGCACGCGCAACGACGCGATCGGCAACCTCGCCGTGCTGGCCGCCGCCGCGGGCGTGTTCGGCTCGGGCACCGGCTGGCCGGACTATCTCGTCGCCGCGATCATGTCCGGCCTGGCCCTGGTCGGCGCCTTCCAGGTGACGCGCCAGGCGATCGCCGAGCTGCGTCAGTCCCGGGAGGCCGACGCTCACGCAGTCGGGAGCTTGTAGCTCTCGAACTGCTTGCGGAGCGCCGTCTTCAGGATCTTGCCGGTGGCGCCGTGCGGGATGGCGTCGATGAACTGCACGTCGTCCGGCATCCACCACTTGGCGATCTTGCCGTCGAGATACTTGAGTACATCGTCCTTGGTCACGCTGGCTTCCGGCCGGCGGACCACGATCAGAAGGGGTCGCTCGTCCCACTTGGGATGAGCGACGCCGATCACCGCGGCCTCGGCCACGCCCTCGCAGCCCATGGCCGCGTTCTCGAGGTCGATCGAGCTGATCCATTCGCCGCCCGACTTGATCACGTCCTTCGAACGGTCGGTGATGACGACCGAGCCGTCGCTTTCGATCTTGCAGACGTCGCCGGTGTGGAACCAGTCGTTCTCGAGGAACTGGCTCCTGCCGTCGCCCTTCATGTAGCCCTTCACGATCCACGGACCGCGCACGACCATGTTGCCCGAGACGCTGCCGTCCAGCGGGAGGTCGTTCCCGGCATCGTCGATGATCTTCATCTCGCAGCCGAAGACCGGACGGCCCTGCTTGGCGGTGATGGCGAAGCGGTCGGCATCGGGCAGGTCGCGCTCGCCCTTGTTGAAGCGGGTGAGGGTGCCGAGCGGGCTCATCTCGGTCATGCCCCAACCCTGGGCGACCTCGACGCCATGCTCCTTCCAGAATCGCTCGATCATGGCGTAGGGCACCGCCGAGCCGCCGATCAGCGTGCGCTTCACCGACGACATCTTGAGATTGTTCTGCTTGCAGTAGTCCAGCAGCGCCAGCCACACGGTCGGCACGCCGGCCGACAGCGTCACCTTCTCCTTGTCGAGCAGCTCGTAGACGCTGGCGCCGTCGAGCTTGAACCCCGGGAAGACCAGCTTGGTGCCGCAGAAGGGGCCGGCATAGACGAGGCCCCAGGCATTGGCGTGGAACATCGGCACGACGGGGAGGATGGTGGTGTCGGGATCGAGCGCCAGCACGGGGCCCGAGCACATCATCATCGAATGGATCATCGTCGAGCGGTGCGAGTAGAGCACGCCCTTCGGGTTGCCCGTGGTGCCTGACGTGTAGCAAAGCGACGAGGCCGTCTTTTCGTCGAACTCCGGCCAGGTGAGCGTGCCCGGCTTGCCCGCGATCAGCTCCTCGTAGCAGAGCAGGTTCGGTATCTTGGCCGAGCTCGGCATGTGCGCGCGGTCGGTCATGACCACGACGTGCTTCACCGTCTTGAGCTGGTCGTAGACGGCCTCGACGACCGGCACGAGGTTGAGATCGACGAAGATGATCTGGTCCTCGGCATGGTTGGCGATGTAGGCCACATGCTCGGGCGCGAGGCGCGGGTTCAGCGTGTGCAGCACGGCGCCGATGCCGGAGATGCCGAAGTAGAGCTCGAAATGCCTATAAGTGTTCCAGGCGATGGTGCCGACCCGGTCGCCGAGCTTGATGCCCAGCCCCTGCAGGGCCTCGGCGAGCTGCTTGGCGCGCTTGTGCGCGTCCTTGTAGCCGTAACGATGGATCGGACCCTCGACGGTGCGCGTCACGATCTCGACGTCGGGATAGGCGGCGGCCGCATAGTCGATGATCTGCGAGATCAGCAGCGGACGGTCTTGCATCAAACCCAGCATGGCGTTTCCTCTGTTACGCGCGCCGCTCGATATGAAGGCTTCTTAGAGTTAGGAGCGGCTTGATATCCGGTTCTAGACCGAGTCCTTGCCCGCCGGGAAGGCTGACGCTTCCGTCACGGACCGAAAAAGCATCCTGCAGCACATCCTCGCGCAGCGGATTGGGATTGGCGTCGACCTCCAGCAGGCCGGGGCCGCGCACGGCGGCCAGCAGGTGCAGCGAGTGGAGGAGGCCGATCCCGGCGCCCAGGTAGTGCGGGCAGAAGCTGCGGCCGGCCGCGAGCGCCGCCCGGGCGACCGGCAGGCAGCCGGAATGGCCGCCCCATTTGGCGGCGTCGGGCTGGATCACGCCGAACAGACCGCTGTCGATCGCTTCCTGGAACGGGCCGGCGCCGCGCAGGTTCTCGCCGACGGCCAGCCGGGTCGGCGCCACGGCGGCGATCTGCGTCCATTCGCTGAGCGGCCGGTCGGCCATCAACGGCTCCTCGATCCAGCCCAGCCCGAACTTGGCAAGCTTGGGCGCCATCGCGCAGGCGGTGCGCAGGTCCCAGCCCTGGTTGGCGTCGACCATCAGCCGCTCGCCGTCCTGCAGTTCGGCCGCCACCGGGCGCAGCGAGCCGAGATCGGTCTCCTCGCCGAAGCCGACCTTGATCTTGAAGGCGCGATAGCCGGCGGCGCGCATGCGGCCCACCGTGTCGTAGGCGGCGCGGCCGGGGTTGAGGCCCGACGCATAAACCGGAACGGCTGAGTCATCGGTGCCGCCCAGCGCGCGCCACAGCGGCAGGCCGCGCTTGCGGGCACGCAGGTCGTGGATCGCGAGGTCGAGACCGGCGGCCGCAGCCGAGAAGGCGCCGGCATCGCCACTCTGCACGCGCAACACATGCAGCGCGCGATCGATTTCGCCCCATAGCCCGACCGGATCGTCGAGCGATTTGCCGAGCGCCCGCGGCGCCACGATGTCGGCGAACAGCAGCGCGCGATGCTCTGCGGCGGCGTTGGGAAAGTTGCACCAGATCTCGCCCCAACCGCGCGCGCCATCGGAATCCTCGACGCGAACGAACACCGCGGCGCGTTCGGTCATGGTGCCGAAGGAGGTGCGGACGGGATCCTTGATCGGGGTGCGGAAGACGTGGGCTTCGACGCGGGCGAGAGTCGGCCCGCTCATTTACAGGTACTCATTCGAGCTTGATGTCCTTCTCGACGATGATCTTGCCGTAGCGGGCGCGGTCGGTGTCGATCAGCGCCTTGAACTCGGCCGGCGTGCTGCCGACGGGCAGCGCGCCCTGGTCGATGAACTGCTGCCGCGTCGCCGGCTCGGCGAGGACCGCTTTCACGTCCGCCGCGATCTTGTCGACGATCGGCTGCGGCGTGCCGCCGGGCGCCAGCAGGCCGATCCACGATATCGAATTGTAGCCGGGCAGGCCGGTCTCGGCCGCGGTCGGCACGTCGGGCAGGGCGGGCGAGCGCTTGTCGCTGGTGACGGCGATGGGCTTCAGCTTGCCCGACTTGATCTGGCCGCTGGTCTCCAGAACCGTCGCGAAGGACATGGTGACGTGGCCGCCTATCAGGTCCTGGATCGCTGGCCCGCCGCCTTTGTAGGGCACATGTGTCAGCTTCAGCCCGGCCTGGTTCTCGAACAAGGCGGCGGCGAGATGCATGGAGCTGCCGTTGCCCGAGGTCGAGTAGGTGAAGTCGCCGGGCTTGGCCTTCGCCGCCGCGATCAGCTCGCCCGTGCTCTTCGCCGCGGTCGACGGATTGACGACCAGGACCAGCGGCAGCTCTGCCACCAGGGAAATCGGCGTGAAGGCAGTGTCGGGGTTGTAGGGCAGCTTCTTGTAAAGCGACGGATTGATAGACTGGGTGCCGATATTGCCCATGACGATCGTGTAGCCGTCCGGCTTGGCCTTGGAGGCGATCTCCAGCCCGACGATGCCGGCGGCGCCCGGCTTGTTGTCGACGACGACCTGCTGGCCCCATTTCTCCGAGAGCTTTTGCGCCAGCAAGCGTGAGCCAGTGTCGGTGCCGCCGCCCGGCGGGAAGGGCACGATCATCGTGACGGTCTGCTGCGGGAATGTCTGCGCGTTCACCGCGGCAGCCCATGTAAGTGCAAGTCCCGCGGCGATCAGCCGGCCGATCCAGATGTGTCGCATGTTCCTCCCGAGCCCCGGCTTTCTGCCGGTGACGCGGGAAGTCTAGACGTTCGTTTCGCTGAACGTAAGCTTGTTGCCGAACGGGTCGGTCACGTTGATCGTGCGGGCGCCCCAGGGCTGGTCCTCGAGGCCCGGCCGGGCATAGCGGTATTTCTTTTCCGTCATCTCGCGATGCAGGTCGGCGATGCCCTTGGTCTCGATCATGAAGGCCGCGCCTGGAGCGCCGCCGCCGTGATGCTCGCTGAGGTGCAGGACGATGCCGTCGCGCGAGACCTGCGCGTAGACCGGCGCATTGTCGTCGAAGCGATGCTCCCAGTCCCAGGTGAAGCCGAGGAAGTCCACGTAGAACTCCTTGGCCTTGGCGACGTCGAAGATGCGCAGGATCGGGACGACGGGCCCGAGCTTGACCTCCGCGCTCACTCCGCGGCCTGCTGCGCGGCTTCGTTCAGCACGTCGTAGTTCCGCTTCAGGTACCAGGTCATGTAGTCGCTGTACCAGGTGGTCGGATATTTCGGCGGCTTGTCGGGACCGACCGTGGTCGGCACGGCGGCGACCGGCCAGTCGATGCCGCTGTCGCAGAAGAACGGCAGCGCGTAACGCGCGCCGGTCGTCTTGTTGATGGCGCGGTGCGGCGTCGCCAGGAAGAGGTCGTTGGTGTAGCGCTGCAGCATCTGCCCGCCGTTCACGACATAGGCATTGTCGATCGCGGGCATGTCGATCCAGCTGCCGCTCTGACTGCGGATCGAGAGGCCCTGCACCTCGTTGGGGGCCAGCAGGGTGAGGAAGCTGGTGTCGGTGTGCGGCGCCAGGCCGAACTCGTCGTCGACCGGCCCATCCTGCGGCGGGTAATGCGTCATGCGCATCGAGAACATCGGCTCGGAGAAGGCGGTGTCGAAATAGTTGGCCGGCAGGTCGAGCGCGCGGGCGTAGAGCCGCACCATCTTCTGCACCAGCCGCTCCATCTCGTTGCAGTAGTCGACGACGGTGTCGCGGAAGCCCGGCAGGTCCGGCCAGCGGTTGAGGCCGCGGAAGCGGCGACCCGACAGCACGTCGGGATGGTCCGGCGCCATCTCGCGCTTCACGAAGAAGGCTTCGTTGAGGTTGGCCTTGGTGCCGGTCTGGATGGTCGAGGTGCGCAGCGTGTTGCCGCGCATCGGCAGGTACCCGGTATTATGCTGGTCGAGCTTGAGCTCGAGCTTCTTTTCGACCGGCTGGGCGTGGAAACGCTTCACCTCGGCGAACATGCGGGCGATCTTCTCGCGCGCGATGCCGTGGTTCACGATGAAATAGAAGCCGATCTCGGTCAGCGCGAACCTCAGCTCCTTCGCCGTGCGGTCCATCGCGCCGGGCTCGCCCGCGAGATAGGGGCCGAGATCGATGACGGGAATCGTTTCGGTGGCCACGGTCTACTCCTCCTCGGGCTCCCTATTTCGCCCGGAAACGATGATAATGCCGCCGAAGCGACGCTATGGTCCAGCGCGCGCGGAAGGAAAGTCATGATCTTCGGAATTCTGGCCCTGGTGACGGCGGCGCTCTTCGCCGGCGCGGCCTTCTATGTGAGTTTTGCCGAGCATCCGGCGCGTTTGCAGCTCGAGGACCGGGCGCAGCTCCAGCAGTGGAAGCCGTCCTACCAGCGCGGCACGATCATGCAGGGATCGCTCGCGGCCGTGGGCTTCGTGCTGGGCATGGCGGCCTGGTGGCAGACGCGCGATGAACTGTGGATCGTCGGCGCGATCATGCTCGGTTCGAACTGGGCGTACACGGCGCTGATGATCATGCCGGTGAACAACGAGCTGAAGGCGATCGAGCTCGACGATGCCGGCGAGACGAGCGCCGTGCTCCTGCACCGCTGGGGCAAGCTGCACGTCAAGCGCACGATGCTCGGCATCGGCGCGACGCTGCTTTTCATGTGGGCGGCGTTGAGCCGATGACTGTTTGGCGAGGAAGGATCCCTCACTTCGTTCGGGATGACACCATTTTTGCATCGGCGCAGTGCGCCTAACACGGCAACAGTGTCATCGCGCGCGGGGTAGTCCCCGCGCTGGAGCGAAGCGAAGGATCCTTATTCGGTCCTCGTTAAGCCGTCGGCAGCTTGTAGTCCTTGAAGTCCTCGCGCAGGCGGGTCTTCAGGATCTTGCCGGTGGCGGTGTGGGGGATCGCCTCGACGAACTGCACGTCGTCGGGCAGCCACCACTTGGCGACCTTGGTCGCGAGGAACTCGACCAGCTCCTTCTTGTCGATCTCGGCATCGGGCTTCTTGTGGACGATCAGCAGCGGGCGCTCGTCCCATTTCGGATGGGCGATGCCGATGACCGCGGCCTCGGCGACGCCGGGGTGGGCCATGGCGGCATTCTCGAGGTCGATCGAGCTGATCCACTCGCCGCCCGACTTGATCACGTCCTTGGAGCGGTCGGTGATCTGCATGTAGCCGTCGGGATCGATGGTGGCGACGTCGCCGGTAGCGAACCAGCCGCCTTCACGAAGAACCTCGCCGCCTTCTCCCTTGAAGTAGCCCGAGGTAATCCAGGGCCCGCGCACCAGCAGGTCGCCGAACGCCTTGCCGTCGCGCGGCAGTTCCTTGCCGGCATCGTCGACGATCATCATCTCGACGCCATAGGGCGGGCGGCCCTGCTTCAGGCGCACTTCCAAAAGGTCCGCGGGGGAGAAGCTGTTGTGCTTCTCCTTCGGGTGATTCACGGTGCCGAGCGGGCTCATCTCGCTCATGCCCCAGGCGTGCAGCACCTCGACACCGTAATCCTTGTCGAAGGTCTCGATCATCGCGGGCGGCGCCGCCGAGCCGCCGATCACGGCGTACTTCACCGTCGAGAGCTTGAGCTGGTTGGCCTTCATATGGTTCAGCAGCGCGAGCCACACGGTCGGCACGCCGGCGGTGAAGGTGACGCGCTCCTTCTCGAACAGCTCGTGCAGGCTCGCACCATCGAGGGCAACACCCGGAAAGACCAGCTTCGCGCCGACGAGGGCGGCCGAATAGGGCAGGCCCCAGGCATTGACGTGGAACATCGGCACGACCGGCAGCACCACCGAGCGCGCCGAGAGGTTCAGCGTGTCGGGCAGCGCCGCGCCATAGGCATGCAGGATGGTCGAGCGATGGTGATAGAGTACGCCCTTGGGATTGCCTGTCGTGCCCGACGTGTAGCAGAGCGACGAGGCCGTATGCTCGTCGAACTCCGGCCATTCGTAGGTGCCGGGCTTGTCGGCGATCAGCTCCTCGTAGACCAGCAGGTTGGGGATCTTGCAGTCGGCCGGGATGTGCGCGCGGTCGGTCATCGCCACGACATGGCGCACACCCTTCATCTGCGGCAGCAGCTTCTCGACGGCGGGCAGCAGGTTGAGGTCGACGAAGAGGAGCTGATCCTCGGCGTGATTGACGATGTAGACGATCTGCTCGGGGAAGAGGCGCGGGTTGATCGTGTGGCAGACCGCGCCCATGCCGGAGATGCCGTAGTAGAGCTCGAAATGGCGATAGCCGTTCCAGGCGAGCGTGCCGATGCGGTCGCCGGTCTTGATGCCGAGTCCAAGCAACGCCTCGGCGACCTTCTTGGCGCGCCTGTTCGCATCGCGGTAGGTGTAACGGTGGATCGGGCCTTCGACGGTGCGCGAGACGATCTCGGTGTCGCCATGGTTCAGCGCGGCATGCTCGATGAGCTGCGAAATCAGAAGCGGGCGATCCTGCATTAGGCCGAGCATAGGGGCGTCTCTCCTGTCGTGTCGTCTGGCGGCTGGGCGCCAATTGCCTTAGGTTCGTGGTGTCATCCTTTGAGGGAAAATCGATGAAACGGTCAAGCTGCGGCAGGGCCTCCACGATCGGCGGCCTGACGGGCGTCTGGGCCTTCCCCGCCTCGGCGCAGGCCGTGACGGGCGGCGAAAGCGCGGCCGCCAGCTTCCTGACGCTCATGACCGAGCGCTTCGAATTCACCGTGGCGCAACTTCCCGCACTCGGCGCGCACCTCGCCAGTCTGCCTCAGACGATCGACGGCCGCACGGCGCTGTTGCTGGTCGGCATCGTCGTGGCCGGCCTCGTAGCGGAGGCCATCGCGCGGCTGATCCTGAACCGCGCCCGGGTGAGCGCCTTCGATCGCTTGGCGGCCAAGACGCCGCTGCGGGCGTTCTTCCGCGCCCTCCTGCTCGATGCGCTCGCCCTGGTCGCACTGGCGGTGGCTGGCCGGCTGGTGCTGGGCCAGCTCGGCCCGTCCGACGGCGTCGGCGGCAAGCTCGGCAATCTGGTGCTGCACGCGCTGGTCTACTGGCGTGGCTTCAATCTCGTGTTCCGTGCCTTCCTGCGACCCGGCACTCCTGAAGGACGAATCGCGCCGGTCGACGACGGCACGGCAGGCCGTCTGTTGATCGCGCTCAATCTCGTGGTGTTGTTGCCGCTGCTCGGTGGCCTGGTGGCAAAGGGCCTCGGTGCGACCGACGCCAGCCGCGAGATGACGAGCGCCGCCATCATGCTCTATGTGCCGGTGATCTCGCTGCTGCTGCTGTGGGTCGTCTGGCGCTGGCGCTTCGACATGGCGGCCTGGTTGACGGCCATGGTGCCGCCGACGGGTTTCAGTCGTCAGCTCAAGCTGGATGCGTCGCGCAACTGGTGGATGGCAGGCCTCGCCTTCTATGCGCTTCTGGGCGTCGCGGCGGTCTATGCCGCCCTGACCGAGAGCGGGACGGCGGCCCAGGGCATGGCGACCATCGAGTCGGCGCTGATCGGGCTGCTCCTTTTCGAGACGCTGATGCACAGGGTCACGCGCCACATCGTCTCCGAACTGCCGATGGCGGGCGATGTCGTCGCCGACTGTGTGCGCCTGATCGTCCGCCTCTACGTCGCGATCCTGATCGCCGAGGCGCTGATGGTGCGTGTGCTCGGGGCTTCGACGCCGGAGCAGTGGGCGCCCCACGATCGGGGCGCCAAATTCGCAGCGCTGAGCGCCGTGGCGATTTATGCCGGCTGGCGCTTCATCAAGTACCGCATGGATTCCTACATCGCTTCCAACCCGCTGCCCTCGGCGGACGTCTCGGGCGATTCCGAGGAGGAAGTGCAAATCTCGGCCTCGCGGCTGCGCACCCTGATGCCGCTGCTGCGCGTCGTTACCGGCTCCACCATTGCGGTCGTGGGCGGCCTGCTGGTCCTGTCGGAACTCGGAGTCAACATCACGCCGCTGATCGCCGGCGCCTCGGTGTTCGGTCTCGCCGTCTCCTTCGGCAGCCAGTCGCTGGTGCGCGACATCGTGTCGGGCGTCTTCTTTCTCGCCGAGGATTCGTTCCGCATCGGCGAATATGTCGACTGCAGCAAGGTCAAGGGCACCGTCGAGGGTTTCAGCGTCCGCTCGCTGAAGCTGCGCCACCAGAACGGCCAGCTTCACATCGTGCCGTTCGGCCAGGTCGGCCACATCACCAACTTCAGCCGCGACTGGACGGTGGTGAAGTTCAACCTCGCCTTCGCCAACGGCACCGACGTCGAGCTGCTGCGCAAGACGGTGAAGAAGATCGGCCTCGCGATGATGGAGGAGGCTGCCTACAAGCCCATCCTGCTCGATCCGCCGAAGATGCAGGGCGTCGTCGACATCAAGGACAATTCGCTGATCGTGCGCTTCAAGTTCATGGCGCGCCCGAAGAACCCGACCCTGGTCCAGCGCATGGTGATCCGGCGCATGTACGAGCAGTTCCCGGCGCTGGGCATCAAGTTCGCCACAGGCATCAATTATCCGTTCCCTATGCCGGCGACGCCGTCCGTACCGCCGCAGGCCGCCGAGCCGGCCGAGCCGCGCACGGCGCCGGCTGCCCCCGCGGCGGCGGCGGCTGTTGCCGCCGCCTCGGCCGTCGCGCTCGCTGCAATGTCGAGCGAGGCGGCCGCCGTACCGGGCGAGACCTCGACTGCCGAGGCGCCTGTCGGAACACCCAACGCGGCATCGCCCAAGGCCGCCGACTGAACCTCAAGAGGAGATGACCATGCAGAAGCGCAAACTCGGAAAGTCCGATCTCGAATTCGTTCCCATTGCCTTCGGCGGCAACGTCTTCGGCTGGACGGCCGACGAGGCGACCTCGCACAAGTTGCTCGACGCCTTCGTCGATGGCGGTTTCTCGTTCGTCGACACGGCCGACGTCTATTCGCGCTGGTTCCCGGGCAACAAGGGCGGCGAGAGCGAGACGGTGATCGGGACCTGGCTGAAGAAGGACCCGTCAAAGCGCGCCAAGATCGTGCTCGCCACCAAGTGCGGCATGGGCCTGCCGAGCGGTGCGCTGTCAGCTAAGAACATCACCGAGTCGGTCGACGCCTCGCTGAAGCGTCTCAACACCGACCGGATCGATCTCTTCCAGTCGCACAAGGACGACAAGGACACGCCGCAGGAAGAGACACTCTCGACCTATGGCGACCTGATCAAGGCGGGCAAACTGCGCGTCATCGGCGCTTCCAATTTCGACGCGCCGCGCCTCGCCGAGGCCGCGAAGATCTCCAAGGAGAAGGGCCTGCCTCGCTACGAGAGCCTGCAGCCGCATTACAATCTCATGGAGCGCGGCCTGTTCGAGGGCGCGCTGGAGGACGAGTGCCTGAAGGAGGGGATCGGCGTGATCCCGTACTACTCGCTGGCCAGCGGCTTCCTGACGGGCAAGTACCGCTCCGAGGCCGATGTCGGCAACGCCCAGCGCGGCGCCGGCGTGAAGAAGTACATCAACCCCAAGGGCATGGCCGTTCTGAAGGCACTCGACGACGCGGCTGAAAAGAGCGGTGCCACGCTGGCTCAGGTGTCGCTGGCCTGGCTGCTGCAGCGCAAGTCGATCACCGCGCCGATCGTGAGCGCCACGAGCCTGAAGCAGCTCGACGACGTGCTCAACTCGACCACGCTGGAGCTCGAGCCCGAGTCGCTGGCGGCGATCGACAAGGCCAGCGCTCCGGCCTGAGGAACTAGGACCGATGCTCGTCTTCCGTCAGCTCTTCGACCCGACCTCGTCGACCTATACCTACCTGCTCGGCTGCAGCGTCTCGAAAGAGGCGCTGCTGATCGACCCGGTGTTCGAGCAGGTGCGGCGCGATGCGGCGCTGATCGGCGAGCTGGGCCTCGTGCTCAAGTGGACGCTCGACACTCACGTCCATGCCGACCATGTCACCGGGGCCTGGTTGCTGAAGCAGCGACTGGGCAGCGGGATCGCGCTGTCGGCGGCGTCGGGCGCGGCCGGTGCCGACCGGCTGCTGCAGGACGGCGACCGTATCGAGTTCGGCCGTCGCGCCCTCGAAGTGCGTTCGACGCCAGGCCATACGTCGGGCTGTGTCACCTATGTGCTCGACGACGAGAGCATGGCGTTCACCGGCGACTGCATCATGATCCGTGGCTCCGGTCGCACCGACTTCCAGCAGGGCGATCCGCGCGCGCTCTATCGCTCCGTGCGCTCGCGCATCTTTGCGCTTCGCGAGAGCTGCCTGCTCTATCCTGCGCACGACTATCGAGGCCTCACGGTCAGCAGCGTGATCGAGGAAAAGAGGTTCAATCCGCGGCTGGGCGGCGAGGTCGGCGAGAACGACTATGTCGGCTACATGAAGAACCTCGACCTGCCGCATCCGAAGAAGATCGATGAGGCGGTGCCGGCCAACCTGCGTTGCGGCCAGCCGGGCAACGGGGCGAGCGCGCCGGCAGAGCCCGCCTGGGCGCCGCTGCGCTTCACCTTCGGCGGCGTGTGGGAAGTCGAGCCGCACTGGCTGGAGGAAAACCTCGCCAATGTGAACGTGGTCGACGTGCGCGAGCCGGCCGAATTCTCGGGTCCGCTGGGCCATATCCGCGGCGCGACCCTCGTGCCCCTGGGCGAACTGGCAGCCCGCGCGAAGGAGCTGCCCAAGGATAAGCCGATCGTCGCCGTCTGCCGCGCCGGCAGCCGCTCCGCGCATGCGACGGCGATCCTGCAGAAGGCGGGACTTGCCGACGTCGCCAACCTCCCTGGCGGCATGCTCCGCTGGCGCGCCGAAGGGCGTGCCGTGGAAGGCGGGTCGGCCTGACTTGATGCTACTTACTTGATGAATTCGTAGGCGAAGTAGCCGCCATCGCGAGAAGCCGATGGCGCCCAGCCGTGCAATTGGGTGGGCGGATTTTGATACTTTTCCATGCCGTAGAAACGAACACGCTTGGTCGGAGCATGTGTGGGAAGCCGAACCGCCTCTTCCCAGCACGGGTTTGCCGACTCGATCGTGGCGCTGCCATATCCCCTGAAGATCAGCGGCCCTTCGACGATGACTCGAATTGGCATCTTCACGGCCTGAAGTTCACGCAGTCCGACCCGCGCGCCGGCCCATCCCGGGGGCAGGCATTCCCGGACGTCGCCAAAACGCTGGCAGTGCCTTGCGACGGTGTCGGAAAGGCCCTCGACGGTTCCTTCCAGCACCCAGGTCGCCTTGGCTTCGCACGCCTTTGAGCCTTCCTTCTTCAGGTCACAAGGCGGGGGCGGACAGACACCCTGGGCAAAGCTGACCGGTGGCGATGCCAGCATCGCGAAATGCAATGCAGCCAGTGCCGCGACGCGGGCTGTCCTCATTGCGACAACATTGCGAAAGCAAAGAAACCAGGCCCGGTACTTGGGCCTACGGGTTTTTCCGTCCCGAACAATCGGACACGCTGTCCGATCGTCGCAGACGTGAGCTTCACAAAGCGGCCGAAGCAATGCGAAGCCGTTCTCATCATGTCCGGGCGCCCCGGCATGTCGCTCGACCTTCCCGCAAGAATGGTGCCTTTGAGCATCTTCATATCGGAGCCGAGAGTGACCGTGACACCGTACCATTGAGATGAGCAGCCCATGGCGTCGCAATACCGGCCATAATTGTCCGTCAGCTGCTCGACTGTTCCTTCCACGATCCAGTCGGCCTTGGCGGCACATTGCTTGAGGCCATCTGCCGTCGTCGGATCGCAGATCGCAGGCGTGCAGGGATGGTTGGCCAGCGCAGCCGAGCAGAAGAACAACGAGCAGACGACAACGGCAAATCGATACAGGAGTGCCTCCGGCGGTCGAGGCCGTGAGCATTGCCGAGCGACCGGGGGTTGTCCACGGCCAGGCGGTTCTAGAAGCCGTACAGTTTGGTCGGCGTGTCGACCAGGATGGTCTGCCGGGTCGCCTTGTCCGGCACCCACTCCTCGAAGGTCTTGAGCGTGATCGGATAGGTCGTGACCCTGTTGAGGTCGGTATCCGTGTGCGGCCAGTCGCTGGCCCACATCAGGCGCTCGGGGCCGAAAGCGTCGAGCAGCATGGGCGCCGCCATCCGGGCGCGCTCCGGGCCGACGCGGTAGGCACCGCACATCACGACGAATACGCGCCCGGTCTTGGCGCTTTCCAGCAGGACCTTGAAACCCGGATCGCGTGCGGGCCCCAAGGTGCGGTCGAACATGCCGTAGTGGGGGATCACCACCTTGTGGCCGCCGTCGAGCAGGACCGGCAGCATCTCGGGCAGGCGCCTGCTCTCGACATAGAGATGGATCGGCCAGTCGCGCTTCAACGCCTCACCGAGCATCTCGTGATAGGCCGACCATTGCGGCGTCGGCAGGCCGAAGATCGGGAAGCGCAAGCCGCGCACGCCGATCCGTGCCATCTCCTCCCATTCCTCGGGCGACGTCTCGACCGAGGGCGAGATCCACGGCACGCCGCGGAAGCGCTGCGGTTCGGCCTTCAGCGCGCCGAACAGATAGGAATTGTCGTAGCCCAGGAACGAGGGCTGCAGGAGGACCGCGCGTCCGACACCGTTGGCCTCCGCGAGTGCCAGCAGCGTCTGCCACGAGGCATCGTAGTTGGGCGCGTAGCGGGCATCGACCGCAAGCTTCAGCCCGCGCACGAAGGCGTGGGTGTGGGCGTCGACCCAGGGCGACGGCGCCGCGCGCGCCGGCAGCGCTGCGGCCGCGAGCGCCATCGGTGCCAGGGCGCGGCGCGTGATCGTCATGCCGGCAAGGTCGCGTCGCGCGAGGTCTCGCGGAAGGTCAGCAGCGTGGCGATCGAGATGGCGGCGGCGCCCATGAACAGCCAGGCCGGGCTCAGGTCGACGTCCGTGCGGGCGATCAGCCAGGCCGCGGTGAGGGGCGTCAGGCCGCCGATCACGCCGAAGGCGATGTTGTAGCCCAGCGACACGGCCGTGCAGCGAACGCGGCCCGCCACGGCCTCGGTCAGGATGGCGGGGATGATGCCGAGGCCCATGCCGGCGGGGATCACCAGGGCGAGCTGGCCGGCCAGGATCAGTCTCGGGTCGGGATGGTGCATCAGCCAGAGGCACGGCACGGCGGCCACGAAGCCCAGGATCATGGCCACGAACATGAGCGGTCGGCGGCCGAGGCGATCGGACAGCCAGCCGGACAGGAGCATCACCGGCAGCAGGAAGAACATGCTCACCGTGTTGATCTCCAGTGCGCGTGCCGGAGCGATGCCGTCGACGTTCTGCAGCCAGGTCACGACGTAGAGGAACATCAGGTAGAAACCGACCGCGTTGAAGGTCGTGATGCCGGCCACGCGCATCACGGAGCGGCCGTGATGGCGCAGGGTCTCGACCAACGGCGAGCCGTGGCCCGACTGCGATGGTGCTTCCTCGACGATGACCTTGCGGATCCACCAGCCCACGATACCGAGGCCGAGCCCCAGCAGGAACGGAACGCGCCAGCCCCAGGCCGCCAGCGCATCGGCCGGAAGGAGAGCGGCGAAGGTCGCGCCGATCGCCGAACCCAGCAGGAAGCCGCCGGTGGCTGCCAGCGAGCAGAAGCTGCCGACCAGGCCTCGCCGGCCGGGCGGTGCCTGTTCGACCAGGAAGATCATGGATGTCGTGGCCTCGCCGCCGACCGACAGGCCCTGCACCATGCGCAGCAGGGTCAGCAGGATGGGCGCGGCCATGCCGAGCGTCTCGTATCCCGGCAGGAGGCCCACGAGGAAGGTCGGGACCGCCATGGCGGCGATCGAGAAGGTGAGGGCGGCGCGGCGGCCGTAGCGGTCGCCGATATGACCGACCACCATGCCGCCCAGCGGCCGCATCAGGTAGCCCAGGGCGAAGATGCCGAAGGCCGCCAGGACCTGCGCCACCGGGCTCTCGGCCGGGAAGAACACCCGGCCGATGGTGGCGGCGAAGTAGCCGTAGATCGCGAAGTCGTACCATTCGAGCAGGTTGCCGATGGTACCGGCCGCAACGATGCGGCGAGTGCTGGTCGGGTTCATCTCCCCCGACTATGCCACGTCCTTATTTCTTTTCGATATTCCAGAAGACAGGGATGGGGCTCGTCACCACGCCGCTCAACCGATCCGAACGCGTCGCCGTCGGCAGCGTGTACTGACCGAGTGGAACGTGCGTGCCGTAGGTGATGGCGCGGGCTTGCAGATCGGCTGCGATCTTCTTGCGGCTCTCCAGGTCGGGGGCCCGCGCGAAGGCGTCGCGCAGCTTCTCGACCTCGGCGTCGCACGGCCAGCCGAAATTGGCCTTGTCGCACGAGGCGGTGAGCATGCTGTTGGTCAGCGGGTTCATCATGTCGACCGACAGCCACGAGGTCATGAAGCCGTTCCAGCCGCCATCCTGCGGCGGCGTCTTGCGCAGGCGGCGCGACACGATGGCCTGGAAGTCGAGCGGCACCATCTGCACCTTGAAGCCGCCCTTCTCGAGCAGGTCCTTGGCGATCGGACCGGCATTGGTCAGCACGGCGATGTCGGTCGTGTGCAGCATCACGATCGGCGTGCCGTCGTAGCCCGCCTCCTTGAGCAGCTCCTTCGACTTGGCGAAGTTGCCGCGCACGAGGCCTTCCATGCCGGCATTGCTTTCGAGCGGCGTGCCGCAGACGAACATCGCATCGCAGGTCTGGTAGTACCTGTCGTCGCCGATCACGCCCTGCAGGAAGGCCTTCTGGTCGAACGCATACTCCGCGGCGCGGCGCACCTTCTCGTTGTCGAAGGGCGGCACGACGGTGTTCCAGCGGAAGACATACTGCGCGCCGATCTTGTTGTAGACCTCGAGCTTCACGTTCTTGTCGGCCTGGAGCAGCGTCTTCAGGTCGTGCGGCGGCGCCTCGATATAATCGATCTCGCCGGCCAGCAGCGCGTTCACCGCCGTCTGGTGATCGGGAATGGCCAGCCACTCGACCCGGTCGACCTTGGCCACCTTGCCGCCGGCCAGGCCGGAAGCGGGCTCAGGCCTCGGCTTGTAGTCGGGATTCTTCACATAGACGGTCTTGTCGCCCGGCTTCCACTCGTCGGCCTTGAAGATGAACGGGCCGGAGCCGACGAACTCGGAGATCTGCTTGCCCGGATCGGTGTCGGCGATGCGCTTGGGCATCATCAGCGGCGTGGAGCCACCGGGCTTGGCCAGCGAATCGATGACGAGGCCGTAAGGTTCCTTCAGGACGATCTTGAACGTCTTGTCGTTCACCGGCTCGAAGGAAGAAACGAAGCTCAGCAGCTTCACACCCGTCGAATCGCGCGCACCCCAGCGCTTCAGCGAGGCGATGCAGTCTTCCGAGGTGACGGGCTTGCCGTCATGCCACTTGAGGCCGTCGCGCAGGGTGAAGGTGTAGGTGAGCTTGTCGTCGCTCAGGCTCCACGTGTCGACCATTTGAGGCTGCGCTTGCAGCTTCTCGTCCATCGCGAACAGCGTGTCCCACACCATGTAGCCGTGGTTGCGCACGATGTTGGCGGTGGTCCAGATCGGGTCGAGGACTTTGAGGTCGGAGTGCATCACCGCCTTGATGGTCTTCGTCTGGGCGAAGACGGGTGACGCGACGAGAAGGGCGGCGGCGGAACCGGCCGCGAGGAGGGTACGCAAGTACATGGATATCAGGCCTGCCAGCGGGAGGTGGCGCGCTCGCCCGGCGCGATCTCGGCCTCGGTGGGGGCCTGGACCTTCTCCATGTGGCCGTAGCGCTGGGCGGCGAACCACAGCGCATAGTCGCCGAACTTGATGGGCGGATACTTGGCCGGCTTCTCGGCCGACTGGCATGAGGGCAGGCAGTCGATCATCGTGTCGTGGTCGGGATCGCAGAAGAAGGGAATGGCGTAGCGCAGCTGGCCCGAGACGTTGCGCACGCGGTGCGGCGTCGACAGGAAGCGCTCGTTGCTCCAGCGATGGAGGATGTCGCCGCCGTTTACGACGTAGGCGTTCTCCAGGCCCGGCGCATCCATCCAGCTTCCGTTCGGCAGCAGGATCGACAGGCCCTGCACCTTGTTGGGCGGCAGCAGGGTCATGAAGCCCGAGTCCGTGTGCGGCACCAGACTCTCGACACTCTCGTCGGCGCCGTCGATCTGCGGATAGCGCGACATGCGCAGGATCATGTGCGGCTTGGCGAAACAGGCGTCGAAATAGGTTTCCGGCAGGTCGAGCGCCAGCGCGTAGAGCCGCACCAGCTTCTGACAGAGCTTCTCCAGCGTCGCGATGTATTCGAGCGTCGTCTCGCGGAAGCCCGGCAGGTCGGCCGGCCACTTGTTCGGCGCGTGGAAGCGGCGGCCCGAGATCACGTCGGGATCGTTGGCGTCGCGCTCGCGGCGCAGGAAGTAGGCCTCGTTCTGGCTGGGCTTCTTGCCCTGCGCGGCGGCATTCGGCGGCGCCTTCTGCGCGATCGGCATGTAGCCGATATTGTGCTCGTCGACCTTGACCGCGAGCTTGGCGTCCATCGGCTGGGCATGGAAGCGCGCGGCGGCGGCGTAGGTGTCGTCGATCAGCTTCTGCGGCACGCCGTGGCCCGCGAGATAGTAGAAGCCGACATTCTCGAACGCGTAGCGCAGTTCCGCGGCGGCCTTCTCGGCAGCACCAGGCACGCCGGCCAGATAGTCCGCGACATCGATCAGGGGGATTTCGCCGCCGACGAGGGGCGGGGCGACGGGCTGCCGGCTCGTGGCTTGGATAGATGGCTGCATCGGTCGACCTCCGGAATACGCTGCGCAAACGCTTAACATGTGCGCCGGAGCCTCTGCAAAAACCAAGCCGTACCCGTTTCGCAGATGCTAGGATTTCACCGTCCGCCGCCGTCCGGCGTTCCCAGGAAAGGTCGATCCCGTGCAGCCCCTCTGGATTTCGCTCGTGGCCTGCGGGGTCATGCTTCTCGGTGCCGTGTTCGGCGTGCTGTTGCGCCGTTGGCTGCCGGATCATCACCTCAACAATGACGCGAAAGACATCGTGCGCCTGGGTGCCGGGCTGGTGGGCACCATCGCGGCGCTCGTGCTCGGTCTCCTGATCAACTCCGCGAGCCGCAGCTACGAAGCCCAGCACGACGAAGTCCGCCAGATCGCGACCGACGTCATCCTGCTCGACGACCTGTTGCAGCAGTATGGACCCGAGTCGAATCCGATCCGGGTCCGGCTTCGGGAAGCGGTGGACCAGATGGTCGACAGGATCTGGAGCGGACACGGTTGGAAAAGCCTCGCCGTGACCTACGGAGTAGGGACGATGGGCGCCCGGGTCTATGCCGACATCCATGCCCTGCAGACGGAAACGGAGGTCAAGAAGACCATCGTCACGCAAGCCCTGCGTATGGCGATCCCGATCTCGCAGGCCAGGCTCATGCTCTACGAGCGCTCGAAGGCCGGGTTGCCGACACCGATCCTGGTCGTGCTGCTCTTCTGGCTGACCGTATTGTTCACGAGCTATTGCCTGTTCTCGCCCATCAACCCGACATCCGCCGTCGCACTCGTGCTGGTCGCGCTCTCGGCGTCGGCCGCCTTGTTCCTGATCCTCGAAATGGGCGAGCCGTTCAGCGGTCTCATGCAGATTTCGAGCGCTTCCATTCGCACGGCCCTGCCGCCGATCGCGCCCTGACAGACCGTCTCAACGGTCGGATTGCCTCAGGGCACGCCGGATGAGTTCGGGGGTGGACGTCGCGCCGAGCTTCAGCATTGCGCGGGCGCGATGGATCTCGACGGTGCGATGACTGATCCCCAGAGCCTGCCCGATGAACTTGTTGGCGGCGCCTTCGAGAACCTGGACCAGCACCTCGGCCTCGCGCCGCGTGAGCGAGTCGAGAGCGGCGCGGGGAAGCCGCCGCAGGAGTTCGGCGCCGGTATAGGTCGTGGCCTGCAGATCGAGCGGCTTGCCGGCGATCTCGGACAATCGGAGCCGCGCCGTGCTGCCGATGATGCGGCAGGCGGTGACGACCGGCTTGCCGCTGGTGCGCGCGACCTGCTGGGCCATCTCGCCGGTATAGCCCACCGAGTTCATCACGATCAGGTCCGCGCCCGACACGCGGTCGATGGCCTGGGTCAGGTCGGAGCCCTGGCTGCCGCCGATGGTCGCCAGCGAGCTTTTGAGCATCGTGCCGTAATCGCTCTCGCTCGCGGCCGATTGCTGGCTGGCCAGGGGGAAGATGATGCCGATGCGGGAGTTGCTGGCGACCAGCGCGGAGATCCAGGCGTCGAGCGTGTCCTGGCCGTGGATGAGGGGAGTCCGCGTCGCAAGCCGCGCGCGCATGCCGGTCATCGCCAGGATGAGAAGGTCGTAGTTGCGGCCATCCAGATCCGCGACCAGCGCCTCGGTGCGGCTGGTCACGAAACCCGCGTCGACAATGACGTGCCGGCCGTCGCGCAACTGCGTGAGATAGCTCAACTCGTCATGGCGCGGCGCCATGCTGGTGATCAGCGCATCGGAATCGTTGTCGAGGGCGCCGAATTCGTCGGGTTCGGCGTCGCCGAGCAGGGGGCGGATTTCGCGCATCACGTCGGGACGTGGTGCCTGTCCCATCGTGATCACGGCGATGCGCGGCGCGCGCCTGGTCTCCACCTGTCTCCCTCCATACGTGTTCGCACGTATTGCTGGCGGCCTCGTTTGTTCCATAGTCATGCCTGAATACGGGGCAGGATGTCATGCCGGCAGGAACTCATCGTGCGACGAAACACGCTGCTTCGATGGTCCCGATCTTGCAAGACCTTGCTCCGGCGGACCCTCGTCGACCCTGACAAGAGCGATCTCGCTCGAAGCACCGGACCATGCCCCTGACCGACATCACAATTGACGACATCGAATCGCTGGCCGTCGGCGCCTGGGTCCTCGGGACCGGTGGCGGCGGCAGTCCCTATCTCGGTCTTCTGAACATGCGCGCCCTCTACAAGGAGGGCTATCGCGTCCAGCTCATGCCGGCGTCGGAACTCGCCGACGACGATTGGGTCGCCGCGGTCTCCAACATGGGGGCGCCGCTGGTCGGGCAGGAGCGTCTCACCGACAGCCGCACGATCGCCCGCGCCGTCGACCTGATGGAGCGCAACACGCGCTATCGCTTCCGCGGAATCATGGCGCTGGAGATCGGCGGCGGTAACTCGATCCAGCCGCTGATGGCGGCGGCGCATTTGAAGCGCCCGGTGATCGACTCCGACATGATGGGCCGCGCGTACCCCGAGGCGCAGATGACCTCGGTCGCGGTCGGCGACCTGATGCCGTGTCCGCTCACCACCGTCGACGTGCGTGGTCTCGAATCGGTCGTGGACAAGGTGCCGACCTGGAAGTGGATGGAGCGGGTCAGCCGCAAGATCTGCGTCGAATACGGCTCCATCGCCTCGACCTGCAAGGCGCCGCGCACCGGCGCCGAGGTGAAGAAGTGGGGCATCCACGGCACCACGACCAAGGCCATCGCCATCGGCCACGCCGTGCGCGAGGCCCAGCGCACGCACGGGGATCCGATCGCGGCCATTCTCTCGGTCGAGCCGGGCAAGGTCCTCTACAAGGGCAAGGTCGTCGACGTGGAACGGCGCGCGACCGAAGGCTTCCTGCGCGGACGCACCCGTTTCGACGGCATGGACGAGTATCGCGGCGCCGCGATGGAGATCAATTTCCAGAACGAATGGATCGTGGCCTGGCTCGACGGCAAGCCCATCGCCATGTCGCCCGACCTGATCTGCGTGCTGGATTCGGTGTCGGGCGAGGCGGTCGGCACCGAAACCATCCGCTACGGCCAGCGGGTCACGGTGATCGCGCTGCCGCCGCCGCCCGTGTTCCTCAGCCCCAAGGGCCTGCAGCATGTGGGCCCCAGGGCGTTCGGCTACGACATCGAATTCAAGAGCGTCTTCGCTTGAGCCGACGGGACATCACCGAGGACGATATCGAATCGCTGGCCGTCGGCGCCTGGGTGCTGGGCACCGGTGGCGGCGGCAACCCGTATCTGTCGCTGCTCAACATGCGCGCGCTCTACCGCGAGGGGAAGCGGGTGCAGCTGATCGACGCCGAGGACCTGGCGGACGATGCTTATGTCGCGGTGATCGCCGGCATGGGCGCGCCGCTGGTCGGTATCGAGCGTCTCACCGATCATCGCGTCTTCACCCGCGCGACGGTGCTGATGGAAGAGCACACCCGGCGCCGGTTCGATGCCGTCATGGGCATGGAGATCGGCGGGGGCAACGGTGTGCGGCCGCTGATGGTCGCGGCCAATCTCGGTATCCCGGTCGTCGATTCGGACACGATGGGGCGCGCCTATCCCGAGGCGCAGATGACCTCGGTGGCGGTGGGCGATCTCAAGCCGTGTCCGATGACGGTGGTCGATGTTCGCGGGCTGGAGGCGGTCGTCGAGACCGTGCCGACGTGGAAATGGGCCGAGCGGGTCGGACGCAAGATCGTAGTCGAGTACGGCTCGACCGCCTCGACCTGCCAGCCGCCGCGGACCGGAGCCGAAGTGAAGAAGTGGGGCATCCATGGCACCACCACCAAGGCCATCGCCATCGGCCGCGCCGTGCTCGAGGCGCAGCGCACCCACGACGATCCGGTGGCGGCCATCCTCTCGGTCGAACCGGGGCAGCTGCTCTACAAGGGCAAGGTCGTCGACGTGGAGCGGCGGGCGACCGAAGGATTTCTGCGCGGCGTCGTGCGGTTCGAGGGCATGGACGACTGGCGCGGGTCGGCCATGCACATCAATTTCCAGAACGAGTGGATCGTGGCGTATCGCGAGGGCGAGCCGGTCGCTATGTCGCCAGACCTCATCTGCGTCCTCGACTCGGTCTCCGGTGAGGCCGTCGGCACCGAAACCATCCGCTACGGGCAGAGGGTCACGGTGATCGCGCTGCCCGGACCCGACATCTTCCTCACACCCGCCGGACTGGCCCATGTCGGACCGCGGGCTTTTGGCTATGATCTCGAATTCAGGAGCGTGTTCGCGTCATGAGACGAATCGGTATCGATGTCGGCGGCACCAACACCGACGCTGTCCTGATCGAAGAGGGCAAGGTCGTGGGCGCGGTGAAGGCGCCGACCAGCCAGGACGTGACGACCGGCATCCTCGACTCGCTGAAGAAGCTCGGCGGAACGGGCGTGCTGAAGGGCGCCGACGGGAAGGCCAAGAAGGTCGACGGCGTGATGATCGGCACCACGCACTTCATCAATGCCGTGGTCCAGCGCCGGCATCTCACCAAGGTCGCGGCGCTGCGACTCGGCCTGCCGTCGGGCGCTTCGTTGCCGCCGTTCTGCGACTGGCCCGAGGACCTCGCGGCACTGGTGCGCGGCGGCGTCTGGATGGTCGAGGGCGGCCACGAATATGACGGCCGTCCGTTCATGCCGCTCGACGAGGCGGCCGTCCTGAAGGCCGCGCAGGAGATGAAGGCGGCCGGTCTCACCGCCGTTGGCATCTCCTCGGTCTTCTCGCCGCTCGATCCCAGCCATGAGAAGCGCGCGGCCGAGCTGGTCGCCTCGGTGGTGCCGGATGCCGCCATCACCTGCTCGTCGGACCTTGGCCGCATCGGCCTGCTGGAGCGCGAAAATGCCGGGCTGCTGAACGCGGCGCTCGCCGACCTGTCGCGCGACACGATCGCGGCCTTTGAGAAGGCGATCCGCGATTCCGGCATCGATGCGCCGCTGTTCATCACCCAGAACGACGGCACCGTGGCCGAGGCAAGCCAGGCGCGGCGCCTGCCGGTCTACAGCTTCGCCTCGGGCGCGACCAACTCGATGCGCGGCGCGGCCTATCTCTCGGGCCTCAGCGACGCGATGGTGATCGACGTCGGCGGCACCACGACCGACGTGGGCCAGCTCAAGCTCGGCTTCCCGCGCGAGGCCAATTCGGTGGTCAAGGTCGGCGGTGTGCGCACGCTCTTCCGCATGCCCGACCTGCTGTCGATCGGCCTGGGCGGCGGCAGCCATGTGGTGCTCGATCCGCTGTCCATCGGCCCGGTCTCGGTGGGCTATCGCCTGCTGACCGACGGTATCGCCTTCGGCGGCGCGCAGCTCACGACCACCGACGTGGCGGTCGCCGCCGGCGTGCTCGACCTCGGCGACAAGTCGAAGGTCGCCCATCTCGATGCAGCGACCTGCGCCAAGGTCTTTGCCGAGGCCGCACGGCTTGCCGAAGAGGCGATCGACCGCATGAAGACGGAGGCCGGCGACGTGCCACTGGTCGCGGTCGGCGGCGGGGCCTTCCTGATCCCGGACAAGATGGTCGGCGTCTCGCAGGTCATCCACGTCGAGCATGGCGACTGCGCCAATGCCGTGGGCGCCGCCATCGCGCAGGTCTCGGGCGAGTGCGACCAGATCTTCAAGGACATGACCCGCGTCCAGGCCATCGAAGCGGCGCAGGACATCGCCAACGACCGCGCCGTCGCGGCCGGCGCCGATCGGGCGACGCTCCATACGATCGAGAGCGAGGACATGCCGCTCGCCTACCTGCCTGGCAACTCGGTCCGCGTGCGCGTCCGCGTCGTGGGCGACGTCGCGGCCACCTCGTGATCGGCCCGAGATGACAAACGCAGCGCGCCCGTCACCGATCGCCTGGCTGATCGCGCCGGCTGCGCTGCTGTTCGTTCTGTTTTTCGTGCTGCCGTTCGCCGTGATGACGGCGATGTCGTTCTATTCCGGCAATCCCGTCACCAATCCCAACGCCTTCCTGACGACGCGCCACTATGAGCGCTTCATTTTCGACCCGGCCGGCATTTTCCACGATGCGCTGTGGTCGACCCTGCGCATCGGCCTCATCACCACGGTCATCGCGCTGCTGATCGGCTACCCGCTGGCGCACTGGATGGCGCGCATGCAGTCGCGGCTCGGCCATGCACTGGTGCTGATGGCGGTGATTGCGCCGATGCTGACCGGCATCGTCGTGCGCACCTTCGCCTGGATGACGATCCTGCAGGACAAGGGCGTCATCAACACGACCCTGATGCAGTGGGGCCTGATCGAGAAGCCGTTGCCGCTGATGTACAACGAGTTCGGCACCATCGTGGCGCTGGTCCATATCTACGTGCCGTTCATGGTCCTGACCCTGACCGGCGTGATTGGCCGCATCGACGAGCGGCTGGAGCAGGCGGCGCGCAGCCTCGGCGCCGGCCGTATCCGCGCCTTCATCGAGGTGACCCTGCCGCTCAGCCTGCCCGGCATCCTGGCGGGCTCGCTGTTGGTCTTCGCCCTGTCGATCAGCGCCTACGTGACGCCGTCGCTGATGGGCGGCACCGACGTGCTGACCTTGCCCATGCTGATCGCCCAGCAGGTCGGCACCAGCTTCAACCCGAACTTTGCGGGCGCGCTCGGCGTCATCCTGTTGCTGGTCTCGCTGGCCATCGTCGTTGCCTATAACCGCATCCTGGCCCGGCTGGCGGGCGGGCAGGGGATGGCATGAGCGCCGCGCCCAATCGCCGGCCGTTCGACGCGGGGCGCGCCGCCTACCTGGCGCTGAACGCGCTGCTGCTCGCCTTCCTGCTGCTGCCCATAGCCATCGTGCTGGTGTTCGCGCTGAACCCGACGCCGTACATCTCCTTCCCGCCGGTCGGCGTCAGCCTGCGCTGGTTCGAGAAGTTCTTCATGAGCGCGGAGTTCATGAACGCGCTCTGGCTGTCGCTCTGGGTGGCGACGGTGGTGCTGGTCCTGTCGATCGTGATCGGCGCGGCCTGCGCGCTCGCGCTGGCACGCGGCAACCTGCCGGGGCGGGCGGTGATGACGGCCTTCTTCATGTCGCCGCTGATGGTGCCCGCGATCCTGACGGGCCTGGCGCTGTTCCAGGCCTATCTCCTGTCCGGCATCGGCCGGCCGGTCTGGGGCCTCATTGCCGCCCATACGCTGGTGGCGGTGCCCTATGTCATCCGCACGACGCTTGCCGTTTTGCACAATTTCGACCGCCGCATCGAGGAAGCCGCCGCCGTGCTGGGGGCCAGCCCCGTCCGCGTCTTCTTCGAGGTCACTCTGCCGCTGATCCGGCCGGGCGTGTTCGCGGGCGGCGTCTTCGCCTTCATCGTGTCGTTCGACCAGTTTCCGGTCTCGCTGTTCCTGGTGGTGCCGAAGGGCGAGACCCTGCCGGTGGTGCTGTTCAACTACATGAAATTCGACCTCGACGGCGCCATCGCGGCCGCCTCGATGGTCTCGATCTTGCTCGCATTGTCGGTGGTTCTGGTGCTGGAGAGGCTGATCGGCCTCAAGGCGTACGTTAAGCTCTGATGGGAACGAACAAGGGGGTTGCCATGATTTCACGTCGCAAAGCGTTGCGTAGCGGTGCTGGCCTCGCGGCCCTGGCCACGGTGGGAGCGCCGTCGATCCTTCATGCCCAGACCAAGACGCTCAAGATCACGACCTGGGGCGGCAAGTGGGGCGAGGTGATGAAGGGCACGGTGCTGCCGGCCTTCGAGAAGGAGTTCAAGTGCACGGTGTCGGCCGACCAGGCCTTCCCGTTCCTGCCCAAGCTGCAGGTCAGCCCCAAGAACGACCCGATCTACGACGTGCTGCACGCCAATTCGAACGAGCAGTGGAACGCCGTCACCGAAGGGCTGGTGATCGACAAGATCACCACCAAGGAAGTGCCCAACATCGCCGACGTCTATCCCTATGCCGTCAGCGACAAGATCGTGGGCGTCACGATCTTCACCAGCGCCATCGGCCTGGGCTACCGCACCGACAAGGGCCTGACCAAGCCGACCTCGTGGAAGGACCTGGCCGATCCCAAGCTCGCCGGCGCGCGCGGCGGCTATCTCATCCCGGTGAACAGCCTCGGCCAAGCGCACCTGATGATGCTGGGCAAGGTCTATGGCAAGGGCCTCACCGACCTCGACGCCGCCTACAAGGCGCTTGAGGCGCTGAAGCCGATCAAGCTGGTCGATTTCACCGGCCAGATGGAAAAAATGCTGCTCTCGGCCGAGGTGTCGATGGGCGTCATCCACGATTCGGGCGTCTATCGCTACGAGGGCCCGAACGCGCAGCCCGTCGACTTCGCCAGCCCCTCCGAGGGCGTGCTGGCGCTGGAGCAGGTGCTGAACGTCACGCCGGGCTCGAAGGTCAAGGAACTGGCCTTCGCCTATATCGACTACATGCTGCGGCCGGACGTGCAGAAGATGCTGGCCGAGGCGGTATGGTATTCGCCGGCGAACAAGAAGGTGAAGCTCGACGCCAAGTACGACGCGAAGCTGCTCACCACGCCGGAGAAGGTGGCAACGCTGATCCAGCCCGACTGGAAATGGTACAACGCGCGCCGCGAAGACATCGACGCCCGAGTCACCAAGATCCTGAAGGGCTGATGGCGAGAGTAAAACCTCATCCTGAGGAGCGGCCCAAAGGGCCGCGTCTCGAAGGATGGGCAACAAACGCGGTGCGCGTGCCGACCCTTCGAGACGGCCGCGCTGCGGCCTCCTCAGGGTGAGGGTGTTTCTTTAATGACTTCCGCCGCCATCAAGCTCGACCGGGTGACCAAAACCTTCGACGGCCGCGTGCTGGCCGTCGACGAGGTCACCCTGGACATCGCCGCCGGCGAGTTCTTCTCGCTGCTGGGGCCGTCGGGCTGCGGCAAGACCACGAGCCTGCGCATGATCGCGGGCTTCGAACATCCCGACTCGGGCCGCGTCCATGTCGGGGGCAATGACATCACCGACCTGCCGGTGCACCGGCGCGACATGGGCATGGTGTTCCAGTCCTATGCGCTGTTCCCGCACCGCACGGTGGCGGAGAACGTGGCCTTCGGCCTGCGCATGCGCGAGGTGCCCAAGCCCGAGATCGAACGGCGGGTCGCGGCCGCGCTGGCTCAGGTCGCGCTGACGGGCCTCGAGGCGCGCAAGCCCGGCCAGCTCTCGGGCGGCCAGCAGCAGAGGGTCGCGCTGGCCCGTGCGCTGGTCGTCGAACCGCCGGTGCTGCTCTGCGACGAGCCGCTGGGCGCGCTCGACCGCAAGCTGCGCCAGCAGATGCAGTTCGAACTGAAGGAGCTGCAGAAGCGCCTGGGCGTCACCCTGGTCTTCGTGACCCACGACCAGGAAGAGGCGCTGGCCATGAGCGACCGCATTGCCGTCATGAACAAGGGCAAGGTCGAGCAGGTCGGCACGCCGACCGAGATCTACGAGCGGCCGCGGACGCGCTTCGTCGCCGACTTCATCGGTGAGATCAACATCCTGGAGGGCGGCGGCCGCCTCAGCGCCCTGCGGCCGGAGAAGATCCGCCTGGTCGCTGCCGATGGCGCGCGCCTGAGCGGCACGGTCGAGACGGCCAACTATCTCGGCGGCTCGACCCTGCTGCGCGTAAAACCCGTAGCCGGCCCCTCGATGCTGGTGCGCGAGACGCATGCCGGCGAGCGCGCCTCACGCGTGCCGGGCGACGCGGTGGGCCTCGCCTGGAACGATACCGACACCGTCGCGCTGGAGGGCTGAACCATGAGCACCCTGGGCATCGTCACCATCGGCCAGGCGCCGCGCGACGACATCGTCGAACTCTTCGCGGCCCAGGCGCCCGCCGGCACCAAGGTGATCCTGCGCGGCGCGCTCGACGGGCTGAGCGATGCCGAGGTCGATGCGCTGCCGCCAATCAACGGCGCCGACACGCTCTACACGCGGCTGCGCGGCGGCCGCGACGTGAAGATCTCCAAGCAGGCGGTGATCGACCGTTCGCCAGCAACGCTGGCAAAGCTGCGCGCCGACGGCTGCGACGCCATCGTCTATGCCTGCACGGGCGAATTCCCGGCCATGGACGGCGATGCCGGCGTGCTGTTTCCGTCGCGGGTCCTGAGCGGCATCGCCGAAGGGCTGCTGCCGCGCGGTCGTCTGGGACTGCTGGTGCCTTTCGCCGAGCAGGGCGAGAAGCTCGCAACCAAGTGGGCGCGGAGCGGCGTGGCGGTCACGGTCGAGGCGCTGGTACCCAGCGCCGGGCCGGAGGAGGCAGCCGCTGTGGCGCACAGGCTGGCATCGACCAAACCCGATCTCGTGGCGCTCGACTGCATGAGCTACGGGCCTGCCACCAAGGCGGCTGTGAAGGCCGAAGTGAAGGTGCCGACACTGCTGGCGATCACCGCCACCGGCCGCGTCCTGCGCGAACTGCTCGACTGATCCCTGGAACGCCCTGATTCGGGAAGGAATCGAAAGGTATCGCCTTTGATGGTATGATCCGATTCGGTTGCGTGACTGGGCCCACGGTGGCAGCGCCGGTGCCATCGTCTAGGCGTACAGACGAAATAAACGTAACAGACGAAACCAACGAAAGGAAAAAAAGCCTTCGGACGCAATTCCGGGGTTTTGGGGCTCAGTCGTTGCCGATGGTGAAGGGGATCTCGCCGTCGAACTGCGGCAGGCCGCCGACGATCCAGTAAAGCTTGTAGCTCCCGGGCTGCAGGGTGGGTGCGCGGGCAAACAGGACGTCGGGCGTCGATTCCAGCCGCGGATGCAGCATTTCGACGATCTTGCCGTCCTGCTTGATGGCGAGGCGCGAATCCTCGTGGTCCACGGGCCGGTTGAAGCGCACGTAGAAGGCGCTGCTGCGCCGGCCGACAACCGCATCCGCCTTGGGCGCGGAGTCCAGCACGCGCAGCTCCTGGGCGTGCGTCGGGCCGGCGAGCCCGGACAGGCCAAACGAAGCCCCTGCGAGAACAGCCTGTCGTCGCGTGATCATTTTTGCATCCTCATCGATGGCGCCGCGCCATTGCCCCGCTAACGGTCGCCCAGGATATCCGAAGCGGCCGCGACCAGCTTCCGGACGTCGTCCGGCGTGCCGACGCTGATACGGATGTAGGGCGCGGAGCGGGGCTTGTTGAAATGGCGGACCAGGATCGCGCGATCGCGCAGCGCCGCGGCGAATTCCGCGCCGCCCAGCGCGGGGTGGCGGGCGAAGACGAAGTTGGCGCTGGACGGCAGGACGGTGAAGCCCAGTGCCGTCAGCTCCCGCGTCATCGTCTCGCGCGTCGCCACGCCCTTGGCGCAGCTCTCGCGGAACCAGGCATCGTCGCGGACCGAGGCGGTGGCGCCGGCCTGGGCGATGCGGCTTAGCGGATAGGAGTTGAAGCTGTCCTTCATGCGGCGCAGCGCCTCGATCAGGCCGGCATCGCCCAGCGCATAGCCGACGCGCAGGCCCGCCAGGGCACGCGATTTGGACATGGTCTGCACGACCAGGAGGTTGGGATGATCGGCGATCAGCGGGACAGCGCTTTCGCCGCCGAAATCGACATAGGCCTCGTCGACCAGGACGGGAATGTCGGCATGCGCCTCGAGCAGCCGGGCGATGGCGGCGCGCGGCAGGGAGATGCCGGTCGGTGCATTGGGATTGGTGATCACGATCGCGCCGGCGTCGCGGGAATAGTCCTCGATGCGCACGCCCATCCCATCGTCGAGCGGGACGGTCTGTAGCGTGATGCCGAAGAGCTGCGCCCAGACCGGATAGAAGCTGTAGGTGATGTCGGGGCAGAGTAGCGGCCGCGGCTGCTTCAGCAGGCCGGCGAAGGCGTGCGCCAGCACCTCGTCGGAGCCGTTGCCGACGAACACCTGGTCGAGCTTCACGCCGTGATGGTCGGCAAGCGCCTGGCGCAGCTCCACGGCCTCGGGGTCGGGATAGAGCCGCAGCGAGTCGGAGGCTGCCGCCCGCATCGCTTCCTCGGCCATCGGCGAGGGGCCGTACGGGCTCTCGTTGGTGTTGAGCTTAACCAGGTTGGCGATGCGCGGCTGTTCGCCCGGCGTATAGGGCGACAGCTCGCGCGCGATCCGGCTCCAGAAGGGATTCATCCTAGTTACGCTCCATCGCGCGTTCCAGCCGCCGGGTCAGGAACCAGCCGAGTGCCAGAAAGGCCACCAACATGGCGATACCGAAGATCGACAGCGCATCGGTCATGGTCTTCTCGGAGACGAAGCCGAAGCCATAGCCCGCCGAGACGGCGATCGCCGCCCACAGGCCGGCAGCGACGAAATTGAGCACGAGGAAGCGCGGCCAGCCCAGGGTCGAGGCGCCGTAGGCGAAGCCCGCGACATTGCGGATGATCCGCGGATAGCGATGGATCAGGATCATCCAGGCGTGATGACGGTCGGCCAGGCGTGCGGCCGTCTCGACGGCGCGCTGCAGGCGCGGGATGCCGCGCAGCCAGCGTGTGCCGAAGCGCCGGCCGACCCAGAAGCGCACCACGTCGCCCGCGAACGTGCCGATCCAGCACGCCGCCAGCGCCTGCTCGTAGCCCAGGGCGCCAGCCTGCGCGGCATAGCCCGCGAACAGCGCGAGCAGGAGGCTGTTGGCCATCGAATAGACGGTGAGGAATGCGTAGACGGCATCGCCATGCCGGCGGATGAAATCCAGGAAGGAGGCCAGGTCGCCGTCGAACATGGGCCCTGCCTACAACGAAAAAGGCGGCCCCGCGAGGGGCCGCCTTCCGTCGTCATTGAGGTCCGGGCTTAGGACGGGCCGATCGGACGGCCGGGCCAGCGATAGCCGGGAGCCGGCAGCGGGATCTTCGCGCCGATCAGGGCGTCCTCGAGGGTCGGGATGCCACCGGCATAGTCGCCCGCTTCGCACTTCGCGATGGCGGCGGCCTCAGGCGTACCGATCACCGAGGTGCGATACTGGCGCCACTTGTCGCTCAGCGCCTTGCAGTACGAGCGCGGGTCGGAGAACACGGTGCTCACCGTGGTCTGGCCGCCCACCACGATCTCGACGCGACGGTTCTGCGGCTCACGGACGTTGTCGCCGGTCTGGACGAGCAGGCCTTCCTCGCCACGGCCGTTGACCGTGATCGCGGTGGCCGGGACGCCTTCGGTGACCAACTGCTGCTTGACCGAGTTCGCGCGGCGCAGCGACAGCGCCATGTTGTACTGCGGCGAGCCCGACGTGTCGGTGTGGCCGGTGGCGACGATGGTCGCCGCGCCGCGGCTCTTGAAGGCCGAGGCAGCCTGACGGACCGTGTCGACGGCCTGGCTGGTCAGGTTGGAACGGTCCCAATCGAAGAAGACCATGAAGGTCTGCGCCTGGACCGGCGGCGGCGGCGGGGGAGGCGGCGGCGGAGGCGGCTCCGACGCGCAAGCGCCCAACAGGAATGTCGCCGCGGCGACGACCAGGAGTTTTTTGAGCATGGAATGGTTTCCCTCGATTTCGGATCTAAACCCACGGTGGGTCCGTCCGAGGGCTTAAACGTGCAACCCTGCAAGAAGTTCCATTCGCGTGCACAAAGAACTTTCTGCTGTCCGGATGCCGGTTCCCGAACCGGCCGGAATCAGTAGTCCCACTCCGCCTTGACGCCGACGCGGCCGGTGGAATTGGCGCCGATATCGCCCTCGACCTTGATGTTGTCGAAGACGTCGAGCTGGACGACGCCCCGGCTGGAATTGCCCTGGGCCCCCTGGCGGGCGCCGACATAGACGCCCGGCGCCACGTAGCGGCCGGCCTCCAGGGACACGCCCTGTGCGCTCTGCCCCGTGGGTTCTCCCTTCGAGGACGACGAGCCGATGCTCAGTTGGTCCAGGCCCAGTCCCTTGCGGAGGCGGCCAAGGACGCCCTCGCCGGGCGACTGGCCGGCCAGCTCCGCCATGGTCTGCGCCACCTGCAGCAGCTCCGAGGCGCCGAGCTGGGAGGCGGGCTTGCCGAAGATGAGGAGCGCCATCGCCTCGTCGGGCGGCATGGAGGGGCTCGACGTGATCTCGATCTTGGGGTCCCGGGCGGTCCCCGTGATGGCGATGCTGACGGTGGCCGACTGCGCCGGGACGGAGGCCAGGAAGTCGAGCCTGGGGTCGATCGCGTCGAGATTGTCGAGGCTGACGATGCCCTTGGAGAAGGTGAGGCGGCGGCCGCCCAGGCTGAACGTGCCGCGCCTCATGGTGAAGCCGCCAATCACCGCCGGCGCCGAGGGGCTGCCGCTCACCGTGAGCTGGCCGCTCATCTCTGCGTCGAGGCCGCGCCCGCGCACGAAGATCGCCTGGGGTGCACGCACGTCGATCGCCAGCTTGATCGGTGTCGCCGTGGGCGGCGGGGGCGCCTTCCGGGTCGTCTTCTTGGCCGGCGTCGGCTGGGTGGCCGCGACGGCGGCGCCCGGCTTGTTGATTTCGCGCACGTCGAGGGTCGGGAAGGAAGCCGTCTGGCCGCCGCCCACCGAGATCTCGGCACGGTCGATGGTGACGGGGCCAGAAATTTCGATGCCCGACGAGGTCGAACCGGTGATCTTGAGCGCGCTACTGATGGTCGCCACCAGGTCGGGCCGGCTGACCAGCAGCGCGCGCTGGGCCGCGAGCCCGACGTCGAGCACCAGGCCGCGTTCGGCGTCGAAGCGCATCGAGCCGCTGCCGTTCAGCGTGCCGGTGCCGGCCTGGAAGGTGAGTCGCTGGATCTGCAGCGTGTCGCCCTGGAGGACGAGGCGGCCCTGGCCGCCGCTGAGCTTGAGGCCCGATTCCGGCATCGCCACCGCGCCGCCCTCGAAATCGATCGTGCCGGTGCCGGTGATCCTCTGGCCGGCGACGCTGACGGTGATATTGGGCCTCAGCCGGCCGGTGATGTTGCGGATGTCGTTGCCGAGCAACGGCGCGAACGGCGCAATGTCGACCGCGCCACCCAGCGCGATCTGGGCAGCGACAGCGCCCGCTCCGCGCGGCAGCGTTGCGGTGCCTTTCACCGTCAAGTTGGTGTTGGCGCCGGCCGACAGGCGTGCGTCGAGGCTCGCCTGCTGGCCGACGAGGGAACCCGTTCCCTGCACGGACAGCGACGGGACCAGCGCCGTGTCGGGGCGGCGAACGCGCACGCCGGTCGCGGTGTAGCTCGCCTCCAGGCGAGGTGCTGCCATCGCACCGGTTGCACGCACCTTCGATTGCAGTGTGCCTTCGAGGCCGGTGCCGGGGGCGAAGCTATCGATCATGGCGAGCGGCAGTCCGGCGATGTCGATCTGCAGGTCGCTGGCCGCGGGATCGAGGGCCCCACGCAGGGCGACGCGGCCGGCGCCGACGCGCAGGTTGGTCGGATCGATCTCGATGCGTGCACCGGCGATGACGATCTTCGTCGGCGCGTTCAGGCCGAGCGGGATGTCGAGATAGCGGCCGGTGAACTTCGAGAGCGCGACGCGGATCTCTTCGGCCACGAACTCGATCCGGGCGGCGAGGTCGGTGGCCAGTGCCGGGCCAGAGCCCTGCAAGGTGACATCGATGCCGCTCTCCCGATCGCCCTTGGCTGTCGCCTTCAGCGTCGACAGGCCGCCCGCGCCGCGCAGGCGCGTGGCGTTGAGAGTGAGATCGGCGGCGGCGCGGCCAGCTGGATCGTCGACATGGCCGTTGAGATCGAGCGTGCCGGCGCCCGCGCCCTGGCCCGCGAGATCGCTGCCCTTGACCGCGATGTCGAGCCGGCCCGCAGGGGCGTTCGGATCGGCCGTGACGTCGGCCACCAGGGAGCCTTCGAGTCCGAACGCCTTCAGCGCTTCGATGTCCTTCAACTGCGCGACCGTGAGGCGCGCATGCCCCGTGGTGCGCGCCTGGGCGACGACGAGGTTGGCGACGTCGAGCACGGCGCTCGACCAGCGACCCTGGAAATTCGGCACCGAAAGACCTGTCGTCGCGTCGTGGGCAAAGCGGCCGCTGAGCGTCAGCGGCTGGCCCTGCACGTCACCCTCGGCCTGCACGGTGCCGCCGACCTTGCCGTCGGCCGCCAGCGAGACCGTCGTGTCGAGCACGAGGCGGCGAGAGGCGACGGTCTGGCCGGGAAGCTGGTAGGCCACGTCGCGCGTCTCGACCTTGAGCTTCAGCGAGGTCTCGGGGCCGCCGAAGCCCACGGTGGCGTTGGCGGTCGCGGCACCGCCCACCTCGGCGCGGAAGGCGGCCAGGCGCGGCAGGTCGACGAGGAGGTCCAGCGTGCCCGCCTGTTCGCGGCCGCGGCCCGACACGGTGAGCGTGCCGGTGTCGCTGCCGACCTTCACGTCCCGGATCGTCCAGTTGCCGTCGGGTGCCAAGGTCGCGTTACCGGCAAGGTTCACCGTTGCGACCAGCCCGGGCGGTACGCTGGGCGAACCGAAATCATCAAGGCGGCCCTGCCAGCTCGCGGTGAGGTTGCCCTTGTCGATCCCGGCCGTGAGCTGGACCTGCGCCTTGCCGGCGAGCGCCTGGCCGGCCATCGCCGACAGCGGCTCGAGGCTCGGCAGGTCGACCGTCGCGCGGACCTGCCCCTTGTCGTCGGCCGGCACATAGTCGCCGTCGCCCTTCACGCGCACGAGCGGCATGCCGACGTCGAACGACTGGACTGTGATCTTGCCGCCGGTCAGACCTGCGACCGTGGCGTCGAGCGTGACGGTGCCCGGCTGCGGCAGGCGCGGATCGAGCGTAGCGAGCTTCAGCTCCTCGACATTGCCGTGCACGCGGATCTTGTCGGTGAGCTTGCCGTCGGCCTTGAGATGCAGGCCCTTCCACGCGACGCCCTGGGCGGGGACATCGATGGCGCCGGCTTCGAGGGCGGCCTGGAAGCCGGTGTCGCTGCCGTCCGGCATCCAGCGCAGGTTGCCCTTTGCGTTGGCCTTGTCGCCGGCCTTGGCCGTGAGTTCCGCGGTGCCGTCACGCTGATCGCCTTGTGCAGAGAGCTTCAGCGAGATGTCCGGCAGGTCGGGCCGCTGCATCAGCGCCGCGACCATGCCACCGGGATCCTCGTCGAGCGTGATGTCGGCCGCGATCTTGCGCGGCGAGCGCTCGAGGCGCACGTCGGCGGTCAGCTTGCCTTTCGGTCCTTCGAGACGGTCGGCGGCGAGCCTGGCGCGGATCTCGCCGAGGTCGCTTGCGACGGCGGCATCACCGCCGATCTTCCAGTGCGAATCGAAACCGCCGAGAGCCGCCGCGAGATGGAGATCGTCGATCCGCAATGCCTGCAGGTCGATGTCGAAGGGCAGCTGGATGCCGCCGCTGCTCGGCTTGGTGTCCTTGGTCTCCGCCGACTGGGGCGCGCGCAGCACGCCGATCTTCGACGCCGAAACGATCTCGATGCGCAGCTTCCGCTGCAGCAGGGATCCGAACGACCAGGCAACGTGGGCATCCTCGACCTGCAGCCACGGGCCAGTGCGGTCGGCGATCTCCACCTTCGCCACGCGCAGGTCCGTGGGTACGAACCCGTCGATGCCAGTGATCGTGATCTTCTGATCGGGCGATGAGGCGAGGCTGGAGGCCGTCGAGGCCAGGAATCGCTTGCCCGGCTCCGTCTGCACGCCGGCGAAGGCGAGGCCCAGCACGACGACGAAGGCGACGAACACATACGCCACGATGCGAAGCGCGCGCATCAGAAGGCCTGCCCCAGGCTTACATAGATTCCGAACGGAGGATCGGTCGGCCGGCGGTTCAGCGGGACACCGACATCTGCCCGGATCGGTCCGAAGTCGGTGTAGTAGCGGATGCCGACGCCGGCGCCGATGCGCGGCGGGAGCTGCGAGAAGTTCGGCAGGAGATCAGGGTAGGCGCTGCCAGCATCGACGAAAGCCACGGCACCGAACGCCTTGCCGATTCTCTGCCGCAGTTCGATGTTGGCCTCAACCACACTCGGGCCGCCCAGCGGGTTGCCCCAGGCGTCGAGCGGTCCGGCGGTCTGATAGACGAAGCCGCGCACCGAGCCGCCGCCGCCGGCATAGAAGAGCTTGTCGGGCGGGATGCCGCCGATGCTGGTGGCAGGCTCTATGCCGAACGAGGCCCGCGTGGCCAGCACGGTGCGGCCGGGCTCGGCGATGTCCCAGTAGTGCCGGCCGGTCAGGCGCAGGATGGTGAACATGTCACCGCCGGGTCCCGTGTCGATCCAGGGCTGGACGTTGAACTCGATGCGATAGCCGCGCGTCGGGTCGAGGTCGCTGTTGGCGCGATTGTAGAGCACCGTACCCTGCAGGCCGAGCATGCGATAGCTCTGGGTGATGCCGTTGCGGGTGATGTCGGCGATCTCGGCCGCCAGGCCGACGCGGGCCTGCCAGCGGGGCGAGAAGGTGCGGTCGAAGCCGCCATAGAAGGTGGCGGCCTTCCTCGTATAGGCCGGGACCACTTCGCGCAGCGCCGCCGCCTCAAGCCGCAGATCCTGTCCCGGCAGCCACCAGTCAGGCTTGCGGAAGGCTGCCCGGAACGCAAAGCCAGTGTCGAGGATCGCGGCGCCCTGGCCGATATGGTTGATCTCGCCCGACAGCCGCAGGCTCTCGGCCTGGCCGAACAGGTTGCGGTGGACCCAGAAGCCCTCGACCCCGAAGCCGAGCTGGGTCTCGTAGCTCAGGCCGAAGCCGAACGAGCGTTGCAGGCGGTCGGTCAACTCCACATCGATCGGCAGCTCGCCGTTGGCGTCGAGTTCGGTGGCGGGTTTGATCCGCACCGCGTTGAAGGTGCCGAGCGAGGTGAGCTTGCCGCGCAGATCCTCGACCTTGGCCGGCGTGTAGGGTTCGCCTTCCTTGAAGGGCACGCGGCGCTGCAGATACACCGTGTCGACCTTCTCGGTGCCGGTGAAGCGCACCGGACCCATCTTGGCGAGCGGCCCGGGCTCGGCGACGAAGGTCACCTCAGCCTCGCGCGTGGCGTGATCGACGATGACTTCGCGGTCCTTGATGGCGGCCAGCGCATGGCCCTGCTTCCGCAACTCGTCCAGGAGCTTGCCCTGTGCAGCGATGATGGCGGTCGCGTCGGCCGGATCGCCGGGTGCAATGCCGAGTTCTGCGCGGTCGATGCCGGGCAGGGACTGCTGCGTGCCGGGTGGACGGATGGCGATCGAGCCGATGCGGTAGCGGGGACCGGTCTCGATCGTCACGTTCACGGTCGCCGCCTCGTTGTCGGGCCGCGATTCAAGGGCTTCCAGGGCGGAGGCGTCGGCGATCGGCTTGCCATTGATCGTGGCGCTGAGCATGGCATCGTAGTAGCCGCGTGACCGCAACGCCGTATTGAGGCGGGAGGCGACCGCCTGGGCACCCTGAAGGACGCCCAGGGCATCACCCTCCAGAGGCTGCTGCTTCTCGAAATCCTCGGCCAATTCCTTGAGATCGGCGCTCATGCGCTCGTCTCCGGTCATCGTGAGGACGACCTTGCCGGTTCGCGCGTCGACCGCGCGCGTCAAAACGCTCGCCATGGATGCCCATGTCAGCGAGACGAGACAGCATATGCGCACCCAGCGCAGAAACTCGTGGTTTAAAAACACCATGCCACGCAAGCCATACAACGCGCGGCGAGGAAAAGGGATGCGTTCTGCTCGACGTCCTAGGGGATCAATCTCGGATCGAGTTCGGCAAAACGCCGCTGCTGATCGGTAAAGATCACCATGAACAGCTCCCGGAAGAGCTGCTCGATGCGTGGATCGGTGGGATCGGTCGCCTGTGTCCATGCGGTGGTAAAGGACATGGCGCGGTCGTTCCGGCAGTAGATCGCATAGACATAGAAGCGGCCCGGTGTGCCCGGCTTGAAGCGCGCCGGATTGCCCGCACAGACCGGGTCGGCGTTGAGATCGTTGGCGGGATCGAACACCAGTACCAGCCGGTAGTCGGGGCTGGCCGGCGGAATCGGCCGGTCGTAAGTGAAGGTGAGCGCCGGGCGGGGCTTGGCGCGCTGCATCGCCGGCAGGAGGTCGCGTGCGACCAGGCTGGGATCGACGCCGGGGAAAGCATCGCCCACCAGAATCACCGGGAAATTCTTGCCGTCGGTCGCGGCGAAGAAGTCGCGATAGTCGTACTGCGGCGCATAGTAGACGCCGCCGATCGTCGCCGCGACGGCGAGGGCCGGGAATATTGCGAGGCTGGCGAGGAAGACGCCGATCCTGGAGGTAAGACGCATCGCGAACTCCTGTAGGCTGGTTACCAAACTAGGGTCGCGGTCTTCACACCCGCAAATCAGGCCTTCGTGAACCTACTTCTTCTCGGCCGGCGGCCAAGCAATCGATGCCGCAGCATCGACGATCACGGCGGCATCCTCGGCCAGAAGCAGCCGCTCGGCTTGCAGGGCCCGTGCAGCCGTACGGACTTTCTGCACATAGTCGTCGCGGCTCTTGTAGAGCGCGGCGATCCTGTCGGGCGCGAAAGCGAGGTAAGCGCCGGCCAGCGAGCAGCCGAACGACTTCGGCTCCTGTTGCGCGGCATGGACGCCGAGCGGCGCTTCCATGTCGGGCAGGCGGACGCCGCCCAGCACGTTGCCGTCGGCATCGCGCTTCGGCCGCTGCATCACCGCCTTGGCGAGATGCTTGGGCGTGACCAGCACGTCGGCGTCGGTCGTCGGCTCGAGCGGCATCAGGCGATTGTCGGGTGGTGTCGCATTGATGGCGACCCAGCGGTCGAGCGCGACCAGCGTGGCGCGCGACACCGGCGCCCAGTCGAGATGGGCCGGCGGCAGCTTGCAGTTCGGCAGGCTCGGCTGCACGACATGCGAGGCGCCGGCGATGTCGTACATGCGCACGTTGGCCGGGATCGGCTGTTCCTGCGCGCCTTCGGCGCCGGTGCGGCCGAGCGAGGCGCGCAGCGACAGGAAGTCGGTCGTGCTGCTCACCATGACGATCCGGGGCGCGATTTCGCCGCGCTTTTCCACGGCGGCGACGATCTCGCCGATCGTTAGCGGGCTTTCATGGACGCCGCGGAACTCCGGATCGGCGAAGGAGGGCGAGGCATCGCCGCTCGACTTCGGCCCGGCGGACGAGGTGAGGATCGGCAGCAGGCCGGACCCCGAGACGAAGACGTGCATGCCGTCCATGACCCTCCGCCCGCCGATCTGGTTGAAGCCGTTGAGCAGGTAGGTCTTGAGGAAACGGCCGCTCTGCGACTTGCCGGTGCCCAGCACGCGGTCGATCGCGCCCGCGAGCGGATTGGCCGTGCCTGTCGCGTCCCTCGCCCGGCGTGCCAGGAAATCCGACACGTCGCGCATGATCGCAAAGCCCGCACCTTCGACGTAGCGCGGCTTGCCGTCCGGTCCGTCGAAGCTCGGCAGAGTAACGCCGGTGCCCAGTTCCCATTGCACCTCGGCGAGAGCAAAGCCGCGATCCTGGAGGAAGCCGGTGCCTTGCTGGATGTTGCCGGAGTTGAACGGTTCGTTGCGCGGCCCGTTGTAGAGCGCGATGCCGTAGACGCGGCCGCGATTGGGCACGTCGACCAGAAGCGTGCCGTTGCCCTTCGCCGGATCGGCCGGCATCAGCAGCATGATCTCCGACACATAATCGACGGTGCCGCGCGCATTGCGCCTGGCCTTGTCGATGTCGGGAATGGCCTCGGTCGGCGCCAGCTCGCCATGCATCTTGCCGCGCCACAGCACGTACTCGCCGGGACGGAAAGATCCGTAGGGCGTCTTCGATGTGACTTCGAACTTCACGACCTCGGCGGCGGCGGGTACGGCGGTCGATAACACCGAGGCGGCCAGCAGGGCCGAAACGATCCGGTTCATGGGCGTACTCCTCCGGGAGCGGCTGCTTCTTGTTGGCTCGACCTTACGCCCGATCGCGAGCGGTGTCAGGGCGCGTTGGCGAATGCCTGTGCCTCGCCCTGCAGCCATTCGCAGAACAGCAACGATTTGCGGTGACGACGCGCGCGACGCAGGGCGACATAGGTCTTGCCGGTACCGACGAAGCCGTGCGGTGCGGTGAGGCGACCGGCCTTGATGTCGTCGGCGACGAACGGCCAGGGCGCTACACAGACGCCCAGTCCGGCCGAAGCTGCTTCCAGCATGAAGTACAGGTGCTCGTACTCCGTGCCCGGTTCGTGATCTGCAATGCGTCCGGAGCGAGCGCACCAGTCGGACCAGGCCGAGAGACGGGTTCGCGAATGCAGCCGTTGCACACCGGCGAAATCCAGGTTGGTCATCCGGGCAAGCGAGGGCGCCAGCACGGGGCCGACCATTTCGTCGAACAGAGACGCGCCTTCGCTGCCATCCGCCCAGGGACCGGCACCGGCGCGGATCGCGACATCGACACCGTCGCGGGCGAAATCGACCGGCTTCGACGATGAGGTCAGCCTGACTTCTATGCCGGGATGGGCCGCCTGGAAGCGATGCAGCCGGGGAATGAGCCAGCGGATCGCGAAGGTTCCCGCACACGAAACGTCGAGCGAACCGTCCTCGGTGTCGGCGACAAGACGCACGGACATGTCGATCTGATCGAATGCCGAGACGAGGCCGGACAGCAATCGCGTGCCGGCCTCCGTGAGGCGCAACGCATTCTTCGGCCCTTCGAACAGGGCGACGCCCAGCGACTCCTCGAGATGCTGAACCTGCCGGCTGATCGCACTGTGCGTGACGTTTAGCTCCTGCGCGGCCAGCGTCATGCGGCCATGCCGGCCTGCTGCCTCGAAGGCCCGTAGCGCGTTTAGTGAGGGAAGGCGGCGCATGTGATTTTTGCGAACATGACTTGTTCGATCATATCGTTTTTCTCGGTTGTTTTGTTGTTGTTTTGTCATCCGTGGCGGCGATGTTCCATCGATGAAGGAACAAACATGGGAGAGCGAGATGACGGGACGGCACGATGACGGCAGCGCGGGCGATGCCAATTACGGCGCCATCGGCGCTGGCTACACGAATTATCGCCAGCCCGATCCGCGCATCGCGGCTGCCATTGGAGCGGCCCTGGGCGATGCTCGAAAGGTGCTGAACGTGGGCGCCGGTGCGGGCTCGTACGAGCCGGTTGACCGGGACGTCACCGCCGTCGAACCCTCGGCCTCGATGCGGGCGCAGCGGCCGGCCCATCTGCCGCGCGCCATCGACGGAGTCGCAGCCAGCCTTCCCTTCGACGACGGCACCTTCGACGCCAGCATGGCGACCTTCACTGTGCATCAATGGCCCGACCTTGGTGCCGGCCTCGCCGAGATGCGCCGCGTCACGCGCGGTCCGATCGTGATCCTCACCTGCGATCCGGCGGAGCTTCATCGCTCGTGGCTGGACACCTATGCGCCTGAAATGATCGCGGTGGAGGCGCGACGCTATCCGTCGATGACGGCGATCGTTGCCGCACTCGGGGGAACGGCCGAAATCCGGCCGATCCCCATCCCGCTCGATTGCACCGACGGGTTCGGCGAAGCCTATTACGGCCGACCCGAGCGCATGCTCGATCCGGGCGCACGGCTTGCCAACTCGGCCTGGAGCTTCGTCGATCCGGCCATCGAGCCGCGTTTTGTGGCGAACCTCGGTCGCGACCTCGAAAACGGAAGCTGGGATGCGCGGTGGGGACACCTGCGTACGCTGCCGGAATGGCAAGGATCGCTTCGGCTCATCGTTGGGAGAGGGCACTAGAATGTTGAAGGATCGCCTCCGGGCCCTGAAGTCGCTGGCCGGGCCGTTTCCCGCCTTCGATCCTGCAACGGTGCCGGACGATCCGTGCGACCTGTTCACGACCTGGCTCGAAGCCGCCATCGATGCCGGCATCCGCGAACCGCATGCCATGACCCTCTCGACGGTGGACACGGAGGGCCACCCCGATGCGCGGGTTCTTATCCTCAAAAACCTCGACGAGGCTGGTTGGCACTTCGCGACCACGCGAACCAGTCCGACGGGCCAACAGATCACGGCCAACCCGCGTGCGGCGCTCACCTTCTACTGGCAACCGCTTGGGCGGCAGGTCCGCGTCAGCGGCACCGTTGCTGATCTCGGCCCGGCGGTGCGCGATGCGGATTTTCTTGCGCGGCCCCTCGGCGCACGCGTGGCGGCCCTGCTTGCCCGACAGAGCGATGCCCTCGGCAGCGACGAGGAACTGGCGCAAGCGCTCGAACGACAGCAACGGCTGGCAGAACAGGAGCCGGACAAGGTGGCGCCGGACTGGGTCGTCTATGCCGTGGCGCCGGTCAGCGTCGAGTTCTGGCAGGGCGATACACAAAGACGTCACATACGCTTGCGCTATCGCCGCTCGGGGACAGGCTGGAGACGCGAGCGTCTCTGGCCCTGAACGCTAAATCCTTACGAAAGTTCGGTGTATGCGCCGCGCGCCGAGCCGTTATAGTCGTTCGTAATATTCAGTTGGATATAACGACCGATATCGGGAGAAAGCGGCATGGCGAACTATCCGGAGCTTCAGCTCTACATCGGTGGCGCGTGGAAGAGTGCCGACGGCCAGCCGGTGCTCAATCCGGCGGACGACAGCGTGCTGGGCACCGTGCCGCATGCCAGTCGCGGCGATCTCGACGACGCGCTCGATGCTGCGACTCAGGGTTTCAAGGTATGGTCGCGGACCTCGCCGTCGAAGCGTGCGGAGATCATCCTGAAAGCCGCGCAGATCATGCGCTCGCGCATCGAGGAGCTGGCGGTGGCGATGACGCTGGAGCAGGGCAAGCCGCTCGCCCAGTCGCGTCTTGAGATCCTGCGCGCCTGCGAGATCATCGAATGGGACGCGCAGGAGGGCCGCCGAGTCTATGGCCGCATCATTCCCGACGAGCCCGGCATGCGTCATTCGGTGCTGCGCCAGCCGATCGGCGTCGTCGCGGCCTTCTCGCCGTGGAACTTTCCGACCAGTTCGCCCGCCCGCAAGGTCGGCGGCGCGCTCTCGGCCGGCTGCTCGATCATCCTCAAGGCCTCGGAAGAAACGCCGGCCGGCGCCTTCCAACTGGTGAAGGCCTTCGCCGATGCGGGCCTGCCGCCGGGCGTCCTCAACCTCGTGTTCGGCAAGCCTGCGGAGATCTCCGAGTACCTGATCCCGCAGCCGGTGGTGCGGCTGGTGACCTTCACCGGCTCGGTGCCGGTCGGCAAGCATCTCACGGCGCTCGCGGGCACGCACATGAAGCCCGTGATCATGGAGCTGGGTGGACACTCGCCGGTCATCGTCTGTGACGATGTCGATCCTGCAACGAGCGGCGCCAACTCCGCCGTTGCCAAGTCGCGGAATGCCGGCCAGGTCTGCGTCTCGCCCACGCGTTTCTTCGTCGAGGACGCGCTCTACGCCCGCTTCACGCAGGCCATCACCGAAAAGGCGGCGTCGCTGAAGGTGGGCAACGGCCTCGATGCCGCGACGCAGATCGGCCCTCTCGCCAACGAGCGCCGGATCGCGGCGATGGAGATGTTCGTGGCCGACGCCAGGGAGAAGGGCGCCAAGGTGATGACCGGCGGCAGCCGCATCGGCAATCGCGGCAACTTCTATCCGCTGACGGTGCTGGCCGACATTCCCGACGACGCACGGGTGATGCGCGAGGAACCGTTCGGGCCGCTCGCACTGGTGAACCGCGTGCGCAGCCTCGACGAGGCGATCGAGAAGGCGAACTCCGTGCCTTACGGATTGGCGGGCTATGCCTTCACCAATTCGGCGCGCAAGGCCAACCAGCTCGCTGAAAGCATCGAGGTCGGCAATCTGTCGATCAACCATTTCGTAGCTTCCAGTGCCGAGACGCCGTTTGGCGGGGTCAAGGACAGCGGCTTCGGCCGCGAGGGCGGCACCGAAGGGCTGCAGTGCTACACGGTGGTGAAAAACGTCTCCCACCTCATGACCTGAACGAGGCAATGGTGACCGAAGATGTCGAGAAGGCCCGCCGCGATGCGCTCATCGCGGCCGAGCAGAAGGCGGAGAAGCTGTTCGCGGCGATCGAGCAGGGCGGTCTCGTGCGCGCCGGCCGTACCGAGCGCGAGGTAGAGCAGGAAATCTATGCCCTGGCGCTGCGCGACTTCGGCGTCGAGAAGCATTGGCACAAGCGCATCGTCCGTGCCGGCAGCAACACGCTGACGACGGCCGGCGACAATCCACCTGTTCGCGCCATCGAGCCGAACGATCTTGTCTATGTCGACCTGGGACCGGTGTTCGAGGAGTGGGAGGCCGATGTCGGCCGCACCTATGCGCTGGGCAACGATCCTGAGAAGAACGCCTTGGCCGCCGACCTGCCGCGCGTTTTCGACGAGGTCCAGGCTGCCTATCGCGACCGGTGCGATATCACCGGCGCCGAGCTCTATGAGTTCGCGGGGCGGGCCGCTGAGCGGGCCGGCTGGTCGTTCGGTGGCGTGATCGCCGGCCATATCGTGAGCGAGTTCCCCCACGCCTACATCCCGGGCGACAAGGAACTCGGGCGCATCAGCCCGCGCAACACCAGGCGCATGCGCGATCCGGACGAACTCGGCCGGGTCCGCCACTGGATCCTGGAAATCCACCTCGTCGATCGCGCACGGACGTTCGGCGGCTTCTACGAACGGCTGCTCTGAGCGACCCGGCCTGTTTCTCCTTCCATTCGGGCTGGCCGGCGTCTCTCTCGGCCGCCAATGTGGCGAAGGTCGTCCTGACGGACGGCGAGAGATGGAGAGACCCATGTTCGAGGCCGCAACGATCGAGGCCGGCGACAAGCCGGCGTTCTATGCCGAACTGTGCCGTCAGCTCGAAGCGCTTCTGCGCGGCGAGCGCGACCCGATCGCCAATGCGGCCAACATGTCGGCTCTCCTATTCCAGACCCTGCCGGACCTGAACTGGGCCGGCTTCTACTTCCTGAAGGGTGGCGAACTCGTGCTCGGCCCCTTCCAGGGCAAGCCGGCCTGCGTGAGGATCGCCGTGGGCAAGGGAGTCTGCGGCGCCGCCGTCGAACGCCGGCAGTCGATGCTGGTCGAGGACGTCCATGCCTTCCCCGGCCACATCGCCTGCGATGCCGCTTCCCGGTCGGAACTGGTCGTGCCGGTGATGAGCGAGGGGGCCGTGGTCGGGGTGCTCGATCTCGATAGTCCCAACCTTGCGCGGTTCAATGCCGACGACCGGGACGGGTTGGAGCGAGCGGTGAAGATCTACGTCGATTCGATCTCGTAGCAACGTCAGCTGAGGCTCGGTGTGAAGATGAGGAATCGCGTAATATTGCTGTGCGGCTAGCTGAATTCTCACATCAAGATCGGAAAATTAATTTATGTTTTTCAAATAGTTATTTATCTTTATTAAAGTAAAATATTTCCCTTGATGCTGTTTTCTGTTTTCCGCTTTTCATGCGACACATGAAGCTGAAATCTTCTGGAGGACAGTTCTATGGCATCGCCGCTTTTCGACCTCACCGGCAAGGTCGCCGTCGTCACCGGCTCGAGCAAGGGCATCGGCAAGTCGATTGCGATGCACCTCGCGCTGCAGGGCGCCAAGGTCGTGGTGTCCTCTCGCAAGGCGCCGGCCTGCGAGGAGGCAGCCGCCGAGATCAAGGCGGCGGGCGGTGAGGCGGTCGTCATTCCCTGTAACATCTCCGATAAGGCACAGTGCGAGAACCTGATCGCCCAGACCAACAAGCAGCTTGGTCCGGTCGACATCCTTGTCTGCAACGCTGCCTCGAACCCCTATTACGGGCCGAACGAGAAGCTGCCGGACGACGTGTTCATGAAGGTGATGCACAACAACATCCTGTCGAGCATGTGGCTGATCAACTTCTGCCTGCCCGACATGCGCGCCAAGAAGGACGGCTCGATCATCATCGTCTCCTCGATCGGCGGGGTGCGCGGCACGCCGGTGATCGGTGCCTACGGCATCTCCAAGGCGGCCGACATGCAGCTCGCGCGCAACCTCGCCGTCGAGTACGGCAAGGACAATATCCGCGTGAACACGATCGCCCCGGGCCTCGTGAAGACCGACTTCGCCAAGGCGCTGTGGGATGACCCGAAGTACCTCGCCGTGCGCCTGAAGGGCGCGCCGCTCGGCCGCATCGGCGAGCCGGACGATATCGGCGGCATCGCGGTGATGCTGGCCGGCAAGGCCGGCGCCTTCATCACCGGCCAGACCATCATCGCCGACGCGGGCGTCACCATCGGCAGCGGCGGCTAGGAGGGCCCAAAGGCACGCGGCCGCCTGCGACTGGGCCGCGAACAAGGGAGGAAACAATGAAGCGCACAAGCGTTCTTGTAAGCGTCCTCGGTACCCTCGGCGTCCTGCTCGCAACGGCCGCCGGGGCTCAATCTTACCCAAACAAGCCGGTGCGCATCGTGGCACCGTTCCCGCCGGGCGGCGTCGCCGACGTGCTTGCCCGGGCGATCCAGCCCGGGCTGCAAGAAGCGCTGGGCCAGCAGGTCGTCATCGACAACAAGCCCGGCGCCGGCGGCAATATCGGCGCCGAGATCGTCGCCAAGGCCGAACCCGACGGCTACACGCTGCTGCTGGCCTCGGCCGGCATCCTGACGATCAACGAGTTCCTCTACTCGAAGATGCCGTTCGACACGGCGACGGCCTTCTCGCCGATCACCGTGTTGGGCGACATGCCCAATATCGTCGTGGTCAGTCCGAAGACGGCGATCAACACGCTGAAGGAGCTGATCGACCGGGCGAAGGACTTGCCGGGCAAGCTCAACTTCGGCTCGGCCGGTAACGGCACCACGACGCATCTCGCCATCGTGCTGCTGGAGCAGGCGGCCAATATCAAGTTGGCGCATGTACCCTACAAGGGCGCGGCACCGGCGGTGCAGGACCTGGTGGCCGGCCAGATCGACGGGCTGGTCGACAACCCGCCGCTGGTGGTGGGCCACATCAAGAGCGGGGCGATCAAGGCGCTGGCCTGGGCGGCGCCACAGCGCATGTCGATCCTGCCTGACGTGCCAACGGCGGCTGAGGCGGGGCTGCCGGGTTTCGAAGCCTCTTCGTGGTTCGCGCTGATCGCGCCGGCCGGGACACCGAAGGAGATCGTGGCCCGGCTGAATGCCGAGACCGCGAAGATCCTGCGCGATCCGAAGATGGTCCAGAGCTTCGCCGACAAGGGCGTGCGGCTGGTCGGCAACTCCGTCGAGGAGTTCAGGGCCTTCATTCCCAAGGAACGAGCACGCTGGGCCGACATCGTGAAGATGTCCGGCGTGAAGATGGAGTAGGGCGACCGATGAGCCTCTATCAGGTCCAGAAGCTGATCTATCAGCTCAACCGCGATCCGCGCACGCGGCAGCGCTACGCCGAGGAGCGGGACGCGGTGCTGGGCGAGTACGATCTCACGCCGGAGGAAACCGGCGCGCTGGAGAAGCCCGATATCGGGCTTCTCTATGTGCTGGGCGTCAACGGCCAGCTCCTGATGCACTTCGCGGCCCTGCACCGCATCGAATGGCCCGACTATCTCGAGCGCATGCGGCAGGGGCTCAAGGATCACGGCGAGGTCCGCGAGGGCGTCTACGCCGCCACCGGCTACGAGGGCGTCGAGGCCCACGATGCCCGCCTCAAGGCAGAACGGGAGACACGTTGATGCCCCTGGTCTATTGCGGCGCCTGCAGCCACGCGCCCGGCATGACGGCACGTGCCGAACGGGCCGACACCCAGACACTCCAGGCGCTGCAGGGTGCGTTCCAACGCATGGGTGACGACATCCGTGCGACGAAGCCCGACGCGCTGGTGGTGATCGCGGCGGAGCACTTCGCCAACTTCTTCATGAACAACATGCCGGCCTTCGCCATCGGCATGGCCGACAGCTACGAAGGCCCGATCGAGGACGAGGCGTTCCTGCGCATCAAGCGCACGACCGTGCCCGGCAACAAGCCGCTGTCGCGCAGGCTGATCGAAAATGTGATGCAGACGGTCGACGTGGCCTATGCCGAGGAATGGAAGTTCGACCACGGAATTTCCGTGCCGCTGCATTTCCTGACGCCCGACTACGACCTGCCGATCGTGCCGGCCAACATCAACTGCCAGGGGCCGCCGCTCGCACCGCTGGCGCGCGCCTGGGCCTTCGGCGAGGCGTTGCGGCGCGCGGCCGACTCGGTCCCTGAGCGCATCGCCCTGATCGGCACCGGCGGCATCTCGCATTGGCCGGCAACGCCCGACTCGGGGAAGATCAACCAGGAATGGGACCGCGAGTTCCTGCGCCGCTGGTCGGCCAACGACCGCGAGGCGCTGCTGTCCTACACCGACGCCGAGACCTATCGCGAGGCCGGGCAGGGTGGGTTCGAGATCAGGACGTTCATTGCGGCCGCTGCCGCCGCCAAGGGTGCAAAGGGCACGGTCGATTTCTGCGAACCGGTCCCGATCTTCGCGGTGAGCTGCACGCTGGCGCACATGCACATCACTGCATGAAAGATTAAGGATCCTTCGCTGCGCTCAGGATGACAAGAAATCAGTGTCATCCTGAGCGCAGCGAAGGATCCTTGCCGTCAGGGCTTCTTCTTGAATGTCACCACCAGCACGTCGCGATAGGCGGGCTGGGCCGGGTTCTCCGGCTCGACCGGCGTGACACCGTGATAACAGCGGGCGTCGTCGACCAACGCTGCATCGAGCGGGTCGGTAAGCGTGAAGCTGCCCAGCGCGCGCTTGTCGAGGTCGTGCACGGTCGTGGTGCCGCTGGCGATGTTGCGGCGGTTGATCAGCAGCACCAGCACATAGTCGACGCCATCGCGGTGCATGCCCTCGGGCGTCGGCTTGCCCTGCACGCCGGTCTTGGCCTCGATGCGGAACTGGTGAACCTCGATGTGCCACTTCGCCGTCTCGGGTGCGAGGCGGCCGAACAGCGAGCGGCAATATTCGAGGATGGTGCGCATCGAGGCGCCGTTGCCGATCTCGTCCGTTACCGGCTTGAACCAGCGTTCGATGCCGCCGTTCAGATTGTTGTAGCTGAGGCCTTGGTAATGCGGCTGATGGGCGCCGCGCACGATCGCGCCCTGCCGCTCGGCGGCATAGACGCCGAAGCGGCGCTTCCGGTAGCGGCCGCCGTCGCCCATGTAGGTGTCGACGTCGAGATCGTTCCAGCTTTCGGCGAAGGCCGGCCAGTCGGCGAGCGTGCCGAAGCGCGCGAATGCCGTGCGCATGTCGGAAGCTTCGACGAAGGCATATCCCGCGCGCTCGACCGAGGTGCGGATGCCCGATGCGTTTTGCAGACCGGTACCGATTTCGCTCATGAGAGTTACTCTAGCATTACAAGCCCATCATTCGGCACGTGAGGCGCATGAAGCTTTCTAGGGATTAACGCAGATTGGCGCGGGGATTGCAGATCGCGCTCCATCACGCCGCCTTCGCGGCTCATGGAGATTCATACATGTTGCGACGCAAGCTCCTCGCCACCGCTGCCGCCTCGTTCGCCGCGCCCGCCATCGTCTCGCGCGCCTCGCTGGGCCAGAACCTGCGCAAGGTGAAGATGGGCTCGGCCTTTACCACCACGACCAACGCGGCCTTTCTGATGCCGGCGCTGCTGAAGCCCGAAGGCATCGACCTCGAACTTGTCATGTTCCCCTCGCTGGTCCAGCGCATGCAGGCCGTCGCCTCGGGTGACGTCGATATCGGCAATGGCGGTCTCTCGGCCACCATGCAGGTCGCGACCAAGGGCTTCCCGATGCAGGTGTTGGCCAATGGCTGCGACGGTGGCTGGATGGTGCTGGCCCAGCCCTCGATCAAGAGCTTCCAGGATCTCGTGGGCAAGAAGATCGCCGTTCAGAACGGCTCGATCGGCCTCGTGTCGCTGAACTGGAAGCTGAAGCAGGAAGGCGTGTTCGGGAAGGTCGAGCTGGCCTTCATGGACAACCAGGACCAGCCGATCCCGCTGATGCGCGGCGACGTCGCCGCCATCTGCGTGTTCGAGCCCTATGCGGCGCTGGCCGAAGTGAACGGCTGGGGCAAGCGCCTGTGGGTTTCCTACGACTCCCCCATGGGCAAGACCAACCTGGGCTTCGTGGCCTCGTCGGGCTTCGTGAAGAAGGACCCGGACCTCACCAAGAAGATGGTGCAGGCGCATGTGAAGGCGACGAAGGAGATGGCGGCCAATCCGTCGATCGCCATCGAGACCACGATCAAGCAGTTCAAGATGACCAAGGAAGTGGCCGAGCTCTCGACCAAGAACCTGTTCTTCAGCGCCGACTCCGGTCCGACCTTCGTCAGCGGCCTGAAGTCGCTGGCCAAGATGATGATCGACGACAAGATGCTCGAGAAGGAACCCGACTGGGATAACTTCCTGAACCTCGGCTACGTCTGATGCAGTTCCGACGAGCGCTGGGGCTTTTGCCCCTGGCGCTGCTGCTGCTCGCCTGGGAACTGGCGGTGCAGGCCAAGGTCTATCCGCCTGTCCTGCTACCCCCGCCGGGCAAGGTCCTGATGGTCTTCATCGACGATTGGGACACGGTGCTCGGCAATGCGCTGGCCAGCATCAGCCGCGTTGCCACGGGCATTTCGCTGTCCTTCCTGTTCGCGGTGCCTTTGGGCCTGATGATCGGGCGCTACAGGCTGCTGGACACGATGACGGACTGGTCGATCCAGATCTTCAGGTCGATCCCGCCGATCGCGCTCATCCCGATGGCGCTGCTGTTCCTCGGCATTGGCGACAAGCCGGCGATTGCGCTGATCTTCCTGGCCGGCACCTGGCCACTGCTGATCAACACGATCTTCGGCGTGCGCGGCATCGAACGCACCCTGTTGAAGGTGGCGAAGGCGGCGCGGGCCAGCGAGTTCCTGGTGATGAAGGACATCATCCTGCCGGCGGCGCTGCCGGCAATCTTCACCGGCCTGCGGCTGGCCGTCGGCGGCGGCTGGCTGACGGTGGTAACGGCCGAGATGATCGCGGTGAAGTCGGGACTGGGCTACATGATCCTCAACGCCCAGCTCACCTTCCGCTCCGAACTGATCATCGCTGGCATCATCGTCATCGGCGCGATCGGCCTGCTGGCCGACCAGGCCGTGCGCCTGGTCCGCGCCTATGTCTGCCGCTGGCAGGAGGGCCTCACGGCTTCGCCCGAATGAGCAAGTTCCTGGAATGTATCGGCGTCGGGAAGATCTATCCCGGCAAGAACGAACCGGTGGAGGCGCTGCGCGGCATCGACTTCACCTGCGACGCCGGCGACTTCGTCTGCCTGCTGGGCCGCTCGGGCTGCGGCAAGTCCACCTTGCTGCAGATGGTAGCGGGGCTGGAAAAGCCGACCTCCGGGCAGATCGTGATCGCCAACCGCGAGCTCGACGGCCCGTCGCCGGAGGCCGCCATCGTCTTCCAGGATCACGGGCTCTTCCCATGGATGACGGTGCAGAAGAACGTCGAGTTCAACATGAAGGCGCGCGGGACTCCCGCCGCTGAACGTCGCGCGACGGCGACGCAGTTCATCGAGATGACGAGCCTCACGGGCTTCGCCGACCGCTACCCGCATGAGCTCTCGGGCGGCATGCGCCAGAGGGTCGGCATTGCTCGCGCGCTGACGACGCGGCCTAAGGCGCTGCTGATGGACGAGCCGTTCGGTGCGCTCGATGCCCAGACGCGCGGCAAGCTGCAGGACGAGGTGCTGCAGATCTGGGAGAAGCAGCGCACGACCGTGCTGTTCGTCACCCATTCGATCGACGAAGCGCTGCTGCTTGCCGACCGCATCCTGGTGTTCAGTCCGCGGCCGGGCCGCATCGCGGCTGACATCAAGGTGGATTTGCCACGCCCGCGTACGTCACAATCGCCAGGCTTCGTCGCTCTGGCCCGTGAACTGCGCGGTCTGGTTGGCGCCGACAGGGAGATCGATTGATGGCCTATGCAACGACCGACGATGGCGTGAAGCTCTATTACGAGGAGACGGGCTCGGGCGCGCCGATCGTGTTCGTGCACGAGTTCGCCGCCGACCATCGCTCGTGGGAAATGCAGATGCGCCATTTCGGTCAGCGCTATCGCTGCATCACCTACAGCGCGCGCGGCTATCCGCCTTCGGATGTGCCGGAGAAGCCAGAGAGCTACAGCCAGAACCGCGCGACCGACGACATCCTGGCAGTGATGGATCATCTCAAGATCGACAAGGCCCATGTCGTCGGCCTGTCGATGGGCGGTTTCGCCAGCCTGCATTTCGGCTTCCGCCATCCGACGCGCGCGCGCTCGCTGGTCGTGGCCGGCGTCGGCTATGGCGCGGAAAAGCACGAAACGGCGAAGTTCAAGGCCGAGGTCGGCATCGTCGCCAAGTCGTTGCGGGACGAGGGCATGGCGGCCTTTGCCGAGAAATATGCCTACGGCCCGACGCGCGTTCAGTTCGAGAACAAGGACCCGCGCGGCTTCGCCGAGTTCAAGGCAGCCCTGGCCGAGCATTCGGCGCTGGGCTCCGCCAACACCCAGATCGGCTGCCAGGGCGAGCGGCCCTCGCTCTACGACCTGGTCGACAAGATGCGCGCCATGACGGTTCCGACGCTGGTGCTGACGGGTGACGAGGACTGGCCCTGCCTTGCGCCCTCGATGCTGATGAAGCGCGAGATCCCGTCGGCCGCGCTGGCGGTGATGCCGAACTGCGGCCACACGATCAATCTCGAGGAGCCGGATCAGTTCAACCGCATCGTCGGTGACTTCATCATCCAGGTCGAAGCTGGCCGCTGGCCCAAGCGCGACCCGCGCGCGATCTCGGGGTCGATTACGGGGATGAAGTCTTAAGAGAAGATCAAGGATCCCTCGCTACGCTCGGGATGACACTGGTGGTGGAAAAGGCGCAGTGCGCCGATTCAAAAAACGGTGTCATCCTGAGCGCAGCGAAGGATCCTTAAGCGGTGAGCCCACCGTCGCAGACGAACTCCGACCCTGTCGAAAACGTCGACTCGTCCGAGAGCAGGAACAGGATCATGTGCGCGACCTCGTCGGCCTGGCCGAGGCGGCCGAGCGGGTGGAGGTCTTCGAGGGACTGGCGGCCAGTCATGTTGCCGACGTTGGTTTCGAGCCGCGGCGCGATCATCGGCGTGTCGATGTAGCCCGGATGCACGGAATTGCAGCGGATATTGTACTTCTGCTGCGCACAGTGCAGCGCCACGTTCTTGGTGAGCGTGCGCACCGCGCCCTTCGAGGCGCAGTAGGCCACGGTATGCGCCGCGCCGCGTAGGCCCAGCACCGAGGAGATGTTGACGATCGAGCCGCCCCCCGCCGCCTTCATCACGGGAATGGCGTGCTTGCAGCCAAGGAAAGTGCCGAGCGAGTTGATGTCGTTGATGCGGCGATAGTCCGCCAGCGTGCAGGTCTCGATCGTATTGGGCCCGCCGACGCCGGCCGCGTTCAGCAGTCCGTGCAACGCGCCGAACTTCTCGACCGTGGCGGCGACCGCGGCCTGCCAACTTTCTTCCTGAACGACATCGAGCGTCACGAAGTGCGCCGACGCGCCCAACTCGGCCGCCAGCGCCTGGCCCTTGGCCTCGTCGCGGTCGGCCAGCACGGCCTTGCCGCCCTCGCGCACGACCATGCGTGCGGTTGCGGCACCGATGCCCGACGCGCCGCCGCTCAACAGGACGACCTTGTTCTCAAGACGGGGCAAGGAGTGACCTCCTCAGGAGTCCGGCGGTCACGCCGCCATCGGAGGTGAACTCCGCGCCGGTGACGAAGGAAGAACGGTCCGAAGCGAGCCACAGCACGAGTTCACCCAGGTCCTGCGGCTCGGCCATCCGACCGATCGGATGGCGGGAGCCGAGGAAAGCCTTGCCCTGCTCGTGGCCGACCGCCTGCCACAGCGGATTGAAGATCGGCGTGTCGACGCCGCCAGGATGCACGGAGTTGCAGCGGATGCCGTATTTCTGCTCCGCACAGTAGAGCGCCACGCTCTTGCTCAATAGTCGCACTGCGCCCTTGCTGGCGGTGTAGGCGGTGGGGCCGGCGCCGCCGACCAAGCCGGCGATCGAGGAGATGTTGACGATCGAGCCGGCGGAGGCGGTCTTGCCCGCGCCGAGATGCTTCATGCCTTGAATGGCGTACTTGCAGCCAAGGAACACGCCCTCGGAATTGATCGCCTGGACCTTCTGCCAGTTCTCGACGGTGGTGTTCTCCGGATTGCCCGGACCGCCGGAGATGCCGGCATTGTTGACCATGATGTCGAGCCGGCCCTCGCGCTGCAGGACGTCTGCAAGCAGCGACTGCCAGGATTCCTCCGACACCACGTCATGCGTCACGAAACGGCCGACAGGCGACTCTTTTGAGCCCTCCGCCAGATCGGCCACGATCACGGCGGCACCCGCGGCGGCGAGCAGGGCGGCCGATGCGGCGCCGATGCCCGAAGCGCCGCCGGTGACGACCGCTACTCTCCCGGAAAGTTCATCGCTCATATCGACGCGACCATAGCGGCTAACCGTGCGGTGCGTTAGCGTGTCGGAAGGAGGATCGCATGGCGAAGTTGACGCATGTTCTTGGACTGGTGGTGGCACCGCTCGCGCTGGCGGCGTGCACGCAGACCGCCGGTGGTCCGCCACCGGGCATGACCGCGGCACAGGGCGCGGCCTATTGCGCGAAGCTCACGACGGTCTACAGCGAATATGTCGCCGGACTCTCCACGTCGATGGGCGGCGTCGGCAGGGGCGGCGGCCAGTCCGACATCGACGCCCGTGTCGCGGTCGCCCAGTGCCAGGACGGCAATACCGCTGCGGGCATTCCGGTGCTGCAGCGCGAACTCCGCAACAACAAGGTCGAGGTACCGCCTCCATGATTTCTTTCCGGTATTTGGGCAGCCTGATCCTTCTGCCGCTCCTCGCGACGGCCTGCACCCAAACGGCGAGCGGGCCGCCGCCCGGCATGACGGCGACCCAGGCCGCCGCCTATTGCACCAAGCTCAGCTGGGCCTATGGCGAGTATGTCGCGAGCGGCATGGGCGACAGCGCCGGCGACGAAGACAATACCGACGCCGATCTCTCGGCGCGCGTGGCGATCGCGCAATGCCACGAGGGCCAGACAGGCGCTGCCATTCCAGTGCTGCAGCAGGAACTCCGCCGCAACAAGGTGCCGGTGCCGCCGGTCTGACGCCCGGTTTGGGATCGACCATAGAAAAACCCGGACGGTCGCCCGTCCGGGTTTGGCATTTGTGGCAGGAGCCGAGGGCTAGAAGCCCAGGCCCTCCTTGATGACGATCCAGCGGCCGTTCTTCACCTGCTGCACCTGCGTGATCGTGTTCGCGAGGTGATTGGTCTTGGAGAACTTGCTGGGCGGCGAGTTGAAGATGTCGAGGTACGGGTCGCCCGACTCGAGCGCGTCCAGCATCTTCTGGCCCGTCAGGTCCTTGCCCGCCAGCTTGGCATAGTGGGCGAAGGTCATGACTGCGTTGTAGCCGATGACCGACTGCGTATTGGCATCGGTGCCGAACGCCTTCTTGTAGGCGTCGACCCAGTCCTTGACCTTGCCCTTGGCCGTGTCGGCATAGGGGGTCTCGAAGGCGCCGGCGGCGTAGAAGCCCTCGACCACGTCCTTGCCGAGCGTGATCGTGTCGGGAATGTTGGTCGGCGTCGCGCCGAGGAAGGTGACGTCCCAGCCGAGCTTCTTGGCTTCGGCGATGGCGCCGATCGTCTCGCGCAGGATGGTGCCCAGTACGACGAGATCGCAGCCGTCGGCCTTCATCTTGGCGACCTGGGCGCTGAAGTCGGAGGCGCCGCGCTTGTAGGTCGTGATCGAGGCGGGCTTCAGCTTCATGGCGTCGAGCTGCTGGGTGAAGCCGTCGAGCACGTTCTTGCCGTACTCGTCGTCCTGGTACATCAGGCACGGCTTCGCGGGCTTCTTCCACTCGACCATGTACTTCACGGCCGCGCGGGTGCTCTCGACGTAGGGCAGCAGGTTGCTGAACTTCAGCCGCTCCTGCGGCTTGCCGGCGTCGAACTTGTAGGTGAACTCGGCGGCGGTCAGCGGGAACAGCTGCAGCACGCCCGCGTCGAACAGGATGTCCTGCGCGGCGATGACCGGCGCGGAGCCCATGCCGCCGATCATGGCGAACACCTTGTCCTTCTCGATCATCTTCTGGCTGGCGAGCACGGCCTTCTTCGGGTCATAGGCGCTGTCCTCGATGATCAACTTGAGCTTGCGGCCGTTGATGCCGCCGGCTGCGTTGATCTCCTCGACGGCGAGCTTCATGCCGTTGGCGACCGGGACACCCCAGGTCTTGATCGGGCCCGACAGATCCTGGTGCGTGCCGATGACGATTTCGGTCGGCGTGATGCCCTGATTGGTGACCTTGGTCTGCGCGAGCGCGGGCGTGATCGCCAGCGCCGTCGTGCAGGCAAGCGTCACCGCGAATGCCTTGAGATGCATTGTCCGTTTCCTCCACTGCTGCGCTCTTTGACTCTCCGGCGGGTGGCGCACATGACCCGATCCGTCGTCGCTTTTGCGACTTATGCGGGAGTAGAGCAGTTTCGCAGCGGTTATGCACGGCGAAACGGCGGATTCCGGAGGGCAAAAGAAAAGGCCCGGGACTTGCCCGGGCCTTTGCCGACGAAGGTGTTGGGATCAGTTCTTGAGGTCGCGCTTCAGCACGACCCAGCGGCCGTCCTTGATCTGCTGCAGCAGGTACACTGTCGCCGACAGGTGCTCGGTGGGCGAGAACTTCACCGGCGGCGAGTTGAAGATGTCCTGGAAGACGTCGCCCGATTCCATGGCCGCAAGGAACTTTGCGCCGGTCAGGTCCTTGCCCGCCAGCTTGGCGTAGTGGGCGAAGGTCATGACCTCGTTGTAGCCCAGGGCGGACTGGGTGTTGGGCTCCATGTTGTAGAGCTTGAAATAGGCGTCGGCCCATTCCTTGGCCTTGCCGGTCGAGGTGTCGCGGTAGGGGATCTCCATGCCGCCGACGGCGTAGAAGCCCTCGGTGACTTCCTTGCCAAGCATCGGAACCTCGACCACGTTGGCGGCGGTGCTGCCGAAATAGACCGGCGCGAAGCCGATCTTGCGGCCTTCCATCATGACGCCCACGGTCTCGCGCACGACGGTGCCGAGCACGACGAAGTCGCAGCCATCCGACTTCATCTTGGCGACCTGCGAAGAGAAGTCCGAGGCGCCGCGCTTGTAGCTGGTGGTCGAGGCGGCCGTCAGCTTGGTGTCGGCAACGGCCTGGTTGAAGCCGTCGAGCACGTTCTTGCCGAATTCGTCGTCCTGGTAGATCACGCAGGGCTTCTTGCTGCCCTTCTCCTGGATCAGGTGGCGGGCGCCGGCGCGCACGCTCTCGGTGTAGGGTGGGACGTTGTTGAACTTCAGCCGGTCCTGCGGGTTCTTCGGGTCCATCTTGTAGGTGAACTCGGCCGAGGTGACCGGGAAGAGCTGCGGGATGCCGGCCTCGAGCAGGATGTCCTGCGCGGCGAGCACCGTGGGCGAGCCGAGCGGCGCCAGCATCGCGAAGATCTTGTCCTTCTCCACCAGCTTCTGGGTCGCGAGCACGGCGCGCTTGGGATCGTAGCCCACGTCCTCGACGATCAGCTTCAGCTTGCGGCCGTTGATGCCGCCGGCCGCGTTGACCTCGTCGACGGCCATCTTCATGCCGTTGGTGACGGGAACGCCCCACGACTTGATGGGGCCGGAGAGGTCCTGGTGGGTGCCGAGGACGATCTCGGTGGGCGTGATGCCCTGGTTGGTGACCTTGGTCTGCTGTGCCACCGCCGGCAAGGCGGCGAGGCCGAACACGCCGCTCAACAGGGCGGCCTTTACGCTAAACGAACGCATGACTACTTTTTTTCCTCCACTACGCTTTACGAAACTACTGAACTCACGCCGCTTGAGCTTAGGCAGCCTGGGAGCGGTACATCGCGTCGATCTGATCCTTGTACTTGGTGTTCACGAACGACCGCTTCAGCTTCATGGTCGGCGTCAGCTCCTCATCCTCGGGCGTGAGCTGTTGCTCGATCAGGAAGAAGCGCTTGATCGTCTCGACCCTCGCGAAGTTGGCGTTGACCCGCTCGATCTCCGACCAGATCAGGTCCTGCACTTCCTTGGAGCGGCACAGGCTGGTGTAGTTGGTGAAGGGCACGTCGAGGTCCTGGGCGAACTTCTCGACCGTCTCGCGCTCGATCATCACCAGGCAGGTGAGGTAGGCGCGCTTGTCGCCGATCACGACGGCGTCGCTGATATAGGGCGAGAACTTGAGCTGGTTCTCGATTTCCGACGGCGTGATGTTCTTGCCGCCCGCCGTGATGATGATGTCCTTCATCCGGTCGGTGATCTTGACGTAGCCTTCATCGTCGATCACGCCGACATCGCCGGTATGCAGCCAGCCGTCCTTGTCGACCGTCTCGGCGGTCTTCTCGGGCTGGTTCAGGTAGCCCATGAACACCATGTCTCCCTTGATCAGGATTTCGCCCGCCGGCGAAATCTTGACCTGCCCGTAGGGTACCGACTTGCCGACCGTGCCGAGCTTCATGGCATTGGCCGGCATCGCCGTCGCCAGCCCGCAATTCTCCGTCTGGCCATAGACCTCGTACATGTCGAGGCCGAGCGCCAGGTACCAGCGGATCAGCTCGGGCGAGATCGGCGCCGCGCCGGTGAACAACCAGCGGCAGCGGTCGAGCCCGATCATGCGGCGGATGTTCTTCAGCACCAGATGGTAGGCCAGCTGGAACTGCAGCTTCTCCAGCGCCGTCGGCTCGCGCCGCGCCAGCCGCGCGTCGGCAATGGCGAGGCCGGCGGCGAGGGCGCGCTTGTAGGCCCATTGCTGGAACGGCGTGGCATCCTTCAGCGCGATCATGATGCCCGCGTAGAACTTCTCCCAGACGCGCGGCACGGCACCGAACAGGGTGGGCTGCACCTCGCGGATATTGTCGGGCACCGTCTCGGGGCTCTCGGCGAAGTTCGAGCAGACACCGGTCGCGACCGAGTAGTAGCTGCCGGCGATGCGCTCGGCGACGTGGCAGAGCGGCAGGAAGGCCAGCCGCTCGTCGCCCTCGTACCAGGAGAGCGAGAGTTCCGGGTGCATGCAGTTCTGCATCGTGTAGACGACGTTGCGATGGCTGTGCATCGCGCCCTTGGGCGGCCCCGTCGTGCCCGAGGTGTAGACCAGGATGGCAAGATCGTCGGGCTTGCGCGAGGCGACCAGCTCCTCGAACAGCGCGTCCTTGCCCTGGCCGTAGTTGCGGCCCGAGGCCATGAACTCATCGAGCGAGACGACCATCGGATCGCTGAAGGTGCGCAGGCCCTCCATGTCGAACACGACGATCTTCTGCAGGGTGGGGCAGCGCTCGCGCACTTCGAGCGCCTTGTCGAGCTGCTCGTCGTCCTCGACGAACAGGACCTTGGTGCTCGAATCGTTGACGAGGTACTCGAGCTGCTTGGCCGAGTCGGTGGGATAGATGCCCGAGGAGACGCCGCCGGCGCACAGGATGCCGAAGTCGGCGTAGTTCCATTCCGGCACGGTGTTGGCCAGCACCGAGGCCACGTCGCCGGGGCGGAAGCCGACTTCATGCAGGGCGAAGGTGACGGCCTTCGACCGCTCCAGCCATTGGTTCCACGAGATGGCGTTCCAGATGCCATAGAGCTTCTCGCGCATCGCGGGCTTCTCGCCGCGTGTCTTGCACGAAAGCAGGAAGCTCTTGGGCAGGGTCTCGGCAACCGTCAGCGTCGCTTTGGTGGGCATGGTTTCCTCGCTCCCGTCAGCGCCAGTTCTTCTTCTTCTTCCAGCGGCGTTCGCCGCGGGCGCTCTCTTCCTTGGCGCCGAGATAGAATTCCTGGATGTCCTTGCTGTTCATCAGCCGCTCGCAGGTATCGTCCATCACGACCCGGCCGACCTCGAGCACGTAGCCGTAATGGGCCGTCTCCAGCGCCATCTTGGCATTCTGCTCGACCAGCAGGATCGAGGTGCCTTCCTCGGCATTGACCCTGCGGATGATGCTGAAGATCTCCTTCACCAGCAGCGGCGACAGGCCGAGCGACGGCTCGTCGAGCAGCAGCAGCTTGGGCCGGTTCATCAACGCGCGGCTGATCGCCAGCATTTGCTGCTCGCCGCCGGACAGGGAGCCGGCCGGCTGGTCGATGCGCTCCTTGAGGCGCGGGAAGTAGGCGAAAATCTTTTCGAGGTCCTTGGCGATGCCGTCGCGGTCCTTGCGCAGGAAGGCGCCCATCGCGAGGTTCTCGCGCACCGACAGGAACGGGAAGACCTCGCGGCCCTCGGGCACGTGGCTGAGGCCCAGGCGCACGATCTTGTCGGCATCCATGCGCTGGATCGGCTTGCCGTCGAACTCGATGGTGCCCTTCAGCGGATCGAGCACGCCGGAGATGGTCTTGAGGATCGTCGTCTTGCCCGCGCCGTTGGCGCCCAGCACGGTGATGATCTTGCCGCGCGGCACGGCGAGGCTGACGCCGCGGATCGCCATGATCGGGCCGTAGTAGCTCTCGATGTTGGAGACCTTGAGGATGGGATCGTCGCTCATGTCCTGCTCCGCTCAGGCGCCGAGATAGGCGGCGATGACGTCGGGATGCGCCTGGACCTCGGCCGGCGTGCCGGAGGCCAGCACCTTGCCGTAGTTCAGGGCCAGCACTCGGTCCGACACGCGGTTCACCAGGCTCATGTCGTGCTCGACCATCAGGACCGTGACGCCGAGCTCGGTCCGGATGTCGCGAATCCAGTACGACATGTCGTCGGTCTCCTCGACGTTCAGGCCGGAGGAGGGCTCGTCGAGCAGAATCAGCTTGGGCTCGGAGCAGAGCGCGCGGGCGACCTCGATCACCTTGCGCACGCCGTAGGGCAGGCCCGCGATCAGCTTCTCGCGATAGGGCTGGAGGTCGAGGAACTCGATCACCTCCTCGACCTTGTGGCGATGCTCGCGTTCGGCGCGCCGCACCGACGGCAGGAACAGCATGTCCTGCCAGAGCTGGGTGGTGGCATGGCAGTGGCGGCCGACCAGCAGGTTGGCCAGCATGCTGGCGTTCTCGAACAGCTCGATGTTCTGGAAGGTGCGGGCGATGCCGAGCTTTGCGATCTGGTGCGCCGGCACCTCGGTGATGTCGCGGCCCTCGAAGAACAGCTTGCCCGAGGTCGGGTCGTAGAGCCGCGAGATCAGGTTGAAGATCGAGGTCTTGCCGGCGCCGTTGGGGCCGATGATGGTAAAGATCTCGCCCTTCTCGACGCTGAAGCTGACGCTGTCGACCGCCTTGAGGCCGCCGAACTGCAGCGAGATGCCGTCTACCGTGAAGAAGCTCATCGGTTGCGCTCCGACTTCACGTAGGTCTTCTGCCGCTTGAAGGTGGCCTTCTTGTAGAGCGGGAACAGCTGGAAGAAGAGCTTCACCTTGAGCCAGCGGCCGTAGAGGCCGTAGGGCTCGAACAGGATGAACATCATGATGATCAGCCCGTAGATCGCGCCCTTGAGGCCGGCGGCAGACCCTATGGCCGACATGGTGTCGCGCAGCTTCCCGGCGCCTTCCGGCGCCATGCCGAGTGTGGTCGCGAGGCTGGCGCCCAGCACCGGCACGTCGTCCTTCAGGGCCGTCAGGAAGGGATCGACCATGACGATGAAGATCGCGCCCAGCACCGCGCCATGCACCCCGAAGGCGCCGCCGATGATGATCACCATGATGAACTCGATGGAGAGCAGCAGGGTGAACATCTCGGGCGAGATGAAGGACATCTTGTGGGCGAACAGGACGCCCGCCATGCCGGTGAGGGCTGCGCTGATGGCGAAGGACTTCACCTTGTAGCCGGCGAGGTCGATGCCCATGCTCTTGCCCGCGGTCTCGGAATCGCGGATGGCGATGAAGGCGCGGCCGGTGGGCGAGCGCAGCAGGTTCAGCGCCAGCAGGATCGAGCCGACCAGCACCAGCAGGCAGAGGAAGTAGAAGGCGTCGCCGTCGCGCGGCAGCGGCTGGCCCAGCAGGTCGATCGTGCGCACCCGCATGCCCTCGTTGCCGTGGGTGACCGATTCCCAGCGCGCCAGGATCTCCTCGACGATGAAGGCGAAGGCGATGGTGGCGATCACCAGGTAGATGCCGCTGAGGCGCAGCGCCGGGAAGCCGACCATGGCCCCGACCGCGCCGGTGATGATGGCCGCCGCCGGGAAGTAGACGATGAACGATATGCCCTGGCTCTGCATGAAGCCGGCCGTGTAAGCGCCGATCGCCAGGAAGGCGGCGTGGCCCAGCGAGGCCTGGCCGGTGAAGCCGGTGAGGATGATCAGCGCCACGCCGACGATGGCGTAGATGAACACGAAGACGATCTGGCTCTGCAGGTAGCTGCCGACCAAGTAAGGCGCGGCGATGGTCACGGCCAGCAGCAGCCCGTAGGACCACCAGTAGCCGCCGTGCTTCAGCAGCTTGATGTCCTGGTCGTAGTCGGTCTTGAAGACGAAACGCATGGGCTCAGACCTTCTTGCGCATGCTGGGGCCGAACAGGCCGTGCGGCCGGACCAGCAGGACGACCAGCAGCACGATGTAGGGCGCGACGTCCTTCCAGCCCTGCGGCAGGTAGAAGCCGGCCAGCGTCTCGATGACGCCGATGATCAGCCCGCCGATCAGCGCGCCGGGGATCGAGCCGAAGCCGCCCAGCACGGCGGCCGGAAAGGCTTTCAGGCCCAGAGCAAGTCCGACGTTGGAATGGATGAAGGTGATGGGAGCCAGCAGCACGCCCGCGGTCGCGGCCACCGCGGCGCTGATCGCCCAGATCAGTGAGACGACGCGCTTCACCGGGATGCCCATGTAGTAGGCCGCCAGCATGTTCTCCGAGGTGGCGCGCATGGCGGTGCCGAGCCGCGTGTAGTTGAAGAAGGCGTAGAGCACCGCGCAGAGGATGACGGTGGCCACGATCACCGAGAGCTTGTCGTGGGCGATCACCAGGTCGCCGAGCTTCAGCACGCCGGTCGAGAAGGGCGTGTCGATCTTGAGGTCGTCGGTGCCCCAGATCATGCCGGCGACGGAGCGCAGGAAATAACCCAGCCCGATCGTCGCCATGACGATGGAGAATTGCGGATAGCCCAGGATGGGCCGGATCAGAATGCGTTCGGTCGCCATGCCGAACACCGCCATGCCACAGACGGCGAACAGGAAGCCCAGCCAGTAGTCGAGGCCGATCAGCCCGATGAAGGTGAAGACGAAGAACCCGCCCAGCATCATCAGGTCGCCCTGGGCGAAATTCACGACTTCCGTCGCCTTGTAGATGAGCACGAAGCCCAGCGCGATCAGGCCGTAGACGCAGCCGAGCGCGATACCGCTCACCAGCTGCTGGATGAAATCGAGCATTCCCCTACCCTGTAAGCGGCCGGTTATTGGCTTCGCGTTTAGCTTGAATCATAAGACATGGCAGCGCTGCGGAGAGTCAATGGATTTTCAGGCCGCGCCCTGTACTGTTGGCCGATCCACTGCTCGTTACCGGAGAATTTTCATGTCGCTCGCCGAGCAGGCCATCCCCTCGGGGCGGCCGCCGTCGCCATTCTATACAGAGGAGCACGAGGCGTTCCGAAGCACCGTGCGGCGCTTCGTCGAGCGCGAGATCATGCCCCATGTCGACCAGTGGGACGAGGCCGAGGAGTTCCCGCGCGAGCTTTACCGCAAGGCCTCGTCTGCAGGGTTGATGCAACTCGGCTTCCCCGAGGAATATGGCGGCGTGCCGACCGATCCGTTCTTCGGCATCGTCAAGGCCGAGGAGATGGCGCGCCACGGCAGCGGTGGCCTCAACGCCAGCCTCAACAGCCACACGATCGGTTCCCCGCCGATCGCGGCGCTCGGGCCGGAATGGATGAAGCGCAAGATCCTGCCGGAAGTTCTGGCCGGCGAGAAGATCAGCGCGCTCGCCATCACCGAGCCGAGCGGCGGATCCGATGTCGCGAACCTCAAGACCACCGCGCGGCGCGAGGGCGACCACTATGTCGTCAACGGCTCCAAGATGTTCATCACCTCGGGCATGCGAGCCGACTACTACACGGTCGCGGTGCGCACCGGCGGGCCGGGCGCGGGCGGCGTCTCGCTGCTGCTGATCGAGCGTGACCGCGAGGGTTTCGCGCGCACCAAGTTGAAGAAGATGGGCTGGTGGGCGTCGGACACGGCCCAGCTCTTTTTTGACAATGTGAAGGTCCCCGTCGAGAACCTGATCGGCGAGGAGAATCGCGGCTTCATCGGCATCATGCTGAACTTCAACTCCGAGCGGCTGGGCATGTCGGCCGGCGCCTGCGGCTACGCCAAGGTCTGCCTCGATGAGGCCATCGCCTATGCCCGCGAGCGCCACACCTTCGGCAAGCCGCTGATCGCCAACCAGGTCGTGCGCCATCGGCTGGTCGATATGGCGATGCGGATCAACGCGGTGAAGTCGACGCTCGAGCTGCTGGCCTACCGGGTGGGGCAGGGCGAGAAGCCGGTCGCCGAGATCTGCATGCTGAAGAACCTCGCGACCTCGACCATGGAGTACTGCGCCAACGAGGCGATGCAGGTCTTCGGCGGCGCCGGTTACCTCCGCGGCGCCAAGGTCGAGCGCATCTATCGCGAGACCAAGGTCATGTCGATCGGCGGCGGCTCGACCGAGATCATGAAGGATCTCGCCGCCCGGCAGATGGGGTTGTAGATGGACAAGGACGCGCGCATCGCGCTCTTCCAGCAATGGTTCTCCGACAACATCCCGCACAACAAGGCGCTGGGCCTGAAGGTGATCGGCGCCTCGCGTGGCTTTGCCTCCATGCAGCTCGATTGGCGCGAGGAACTCGTGGGCAATCCCGAGACCGGCGTGCTGGCGGGTGGTCCGCTGACGGCCATGCTCGACGGCTGCTGCGGCATGTCGGTAGCCACCATGCTGAAGGCGCCGGAGCCGTTCGCGACGCTCGACCTGCGCATCGACTATGTGCGGCCGGCAGAGCCCGGCAAGCCGGTGATCGCCGAGGCCGAGTGCTACCGCATCACGCGCTCCGTGGCCTTCACCCGCGCTTTCGCCCATCACGGCGATGCCAAGGACCCGATCGCAGCGGCGGCCGGCACCTTCATGCTGGGCACCAAGGGCAAGGCGACGCGGCCCGCTTTGGTGGACAAGCCATGAGCGCGCTTCTCGAACGCCTCGCCGAGGCCCGCAAGGAAGGCAACGTCGCCCGCCTGGCCGAGGCCATTCCCTATGCCCGCTGGATGCAGATCGCGCCCGAGAACGGTACCGGCGAGTTGTTGACGCGCATGCGCTATCACCCGGAGCTGATCGGCAACACGTTCCTGCCGGCGATCCACGGCGGCACGCTGGGCGCGATGCTCGAGATGGCCGCGATCTTCCATCTCCTGTGGGAGACGGAGACCGAGACGGTGCCGAAGATCGTGAACATCACCGTCGACTACCTGCGCTCGGCGCGGCCGGTGGACGTGATCGCCTGCGCCAAGGTGACGAAGCAGGGCAGGCGCATGGTCAACGTCTTCGCCGAAGCCTGGCAGGAAGACCGCTCGCGCCCCGTCGCAACGGCCAACGCGCATTTCCTAGTGAAATCCGACGCCGACGCTCCGCCGTCGCTTTAATGGGCGTGGATCAACGATTTGTAAGTCGTCGAACAAACGCTGTGAGCCCCCAACCACAAATAGTACAACCAATCCCGCGGGGGGTGAGGTCACCAATGGTCGGCGACTTCGTGCGACCGCGGTGAGGTGGCGTGGCCGCCCTGGGGGTAGATGTGGCAGTTCCAGCGAACATCGATCTATCGAGTCTAGACGGCACGACAGGCTTCAAGCTGAACGGCGAGCCGGCAGCGAGGAGTGGCGTCCGGTCAGTTGCCTCGGCAGGCGACGTGAATGGCGACGGCTTCGCCGACGTGATTGTCGGCGCACCCTATGCCGATGCGAACGGCGTCAATTCCGGTGCGAGCTACGTGGTGTTCGGCAAGGCGGCGGGCTTCGCGACCGAGCTTGATCTATCGACTCTGGATGGCACGGCCGGCTTCCGGTTGGACGGCGTCGCGGCCGGTGACGGGAGCGGTTGGTCGGTCGCCTCGGCGGGCGACATCAATGGCGACGGTTACGACGATCTGGTCATCGGTGTGCCTTTTAGCGGGCCGAACGGATCCGCTTTTTTCGGTGCTAGCTACGTGGTGTTCGGCAAGGCGGCGGGCTTCGAGGCCAACCTCGATCTCTCGACCCTGAATGGGACGACCGGCTTCCGAATGCCCGGTGAGTACATCTCCCTAACCGGCCATTCCGTCGCCTCGGCGGGTGACGTAAACGGCGACGGCTTCGACGACCTGATCATCGGTGTCCCACTGGCCATTACCAACGGCTACACCGGCGCGAGCTACGTCGTGTTTGGCAAGGCATCGGGCTTTGCGGCCGACATTGACCTGTCCACCCTGAACGGGACGACCGGCTTTCGGCTGAACGGTGATTGGCAGTTCGACAGAAGCGGTCGGTCGGTCGCGTCCGCCGGCGACGTGAACGGTGACGGTTTCGACGACCTGATCGTCGGATCGAACGGCGAAGGTTACAGCTCGAGCTATGTCGTGTTCGGCAAAGCGTCGGGCTTCGCGGCCAGCCTCGATATCTCGACTCTGGACGGGACGAATGGCTTCCGGCTGGCTGGTACTCGCGAGTCGGTCGTCGCCTCGGCGGGCGACGTGAACGGCGACGGCTTCGACGACTTGATCATCGGCGGCACGTCGGTCATCACCTATGTCTTGTTCGGCAAGGCATCGGGTTTCGCCGCCAGTATCAGTCTTGCGAGCGTTGATGGCATGACAGGCTTCTGGCTAGCAGGAAGGGGGCGAACCTCCTCGGTGGCGTCGGCGGGTGATTTCAACGGCGACGGCTACGACGATCTGATCGTCGCTGCAGGCTATGGCAATGCGAGCTATGTGGTGTTCGGCAAGGCAGCTGGCTTCACGGTCAACATCAATCTCTCCAGCCTGGATGGGACGGCCGGTCTCCGGCTGGGCGGCATAGATTCGAACAACGGATACATTGGGTCGGTCGCGTCGGCGGGCGACGTGAACGGTGACGGCTTCGACGACCTGATCATCGGCGATAGGAATACGGGACTAAGCTACGTGGTGTTCGGCGGGGCGTTCGGTGCGTCCGATGCCCCGGTGACGACGACCGGCACCGCGGCGGCGGAAGTGCTGATGGGCGGCATCGGCAACGATGTGCTGACCGGCGGCGGTGGCGGTGACGTGTTCCATGGCGGCGCGGGCGACGATCGCCTCGTCGTGGCGGACCTCGCCTTCCGTCTGGCCGACGGCGGCAACGGCACCGACACGCTGGCGCTTTCGGGCACCGGCCTGGTGCTCGACCTCACCGGTCACCTGGCGGCAACGAAGGTCGAGAGCATCGAGCGCATCGATCTCACCGGCTCCGGCGGCAACACGCTCAAGATCGACCAAGCGGCCTTCCTGCGCGGCATCGGCACATTCACCGGCGGCCAGCATGTGCTGACCGTCGAAGGAAATGCCGGCGACATTGTCTCGCTCCAAGATTTCAACTGGATCAGAATCGGCTCGTTCGCCGATGCGAGCGGCACCTTCGACCGCTACGTGCGGGGCGATGCCGAGGTCCGGGTCGAGCAGGGCGTGGCGGTGGGCGGACCGGCGAGCGCGAGTCTGTCGGTTCTCGACGGAAGCAACGGCTTCACCTTGAACGGCCTGGCGGCGGAAGACCGTACCGGCAACTCGGTCGCGTCGGCCGGCGACCTGAACGGCGACGGCTTCGACGACCTGATCATCGGCGCCGTGTATGCCAATGCCAACGGCCTCAGGTCCGGCGCGAGCTACGTCGTGTTCGGCAAGGCATCGGGCTTCGATGCCAATGTCGATCTCGCGAGCCTGAACGGCGCCAACGGCTTCAAGCTGAGCGGCGCTGCGATGTCCGACCGGAGCGGATTCTCGGTCGCGTCGGCGGGCGACGTGAACGGTGACGGTTACGACGACCTGATCGTCGGCGCCTATGCCGCCAGTCCCAACGGCCCAAGGTCCGGCGCGAGCTACGTGGTGTTCGGTAAGGCAGCGGGCTTCGGCGCCAACCTCGATCTCTCCTCCCTGGACGGCAGCGGAGGATTCAAGCTGAGCGGCGGGGCGACGCGCGACTTCGCCGGGTGGTCGGTTGCGTCGGCGGGGGATCTCAACGGCGACGGTTTCGACGACCTGGTCGTCGGCGCCTGGGGCGCGGATGCGAACGGCGTCAACGCCGGTGCCAGCTATGTGGTGTTCGGCAAGGCGGCGGGCTTCGCGGCCAACCTCGATCTCGCCACGCTGAACGGCACCAACGGCTTCAAGCTGAAAGGGGCGGGCGCCGGCGATTATGCCGGCAAGTCCGTGGCGTCGGCAGGCGACTTCAACGGCGACGGTTTCGATGACCTGGTCATCGGTGCCTGGGGCGTGGACGCAAACGGCGTCAACGCCGGTGCCGGCTACGTGGTGTTCGGCAAAGCCGGGGGCTTTGCCGCCGAGATCAATCTCGGAAGCCTTAACGGCAGCAACGGGTTCAGGTTGGCCGGGGCGGCAGCGGGCGACCAGACCGGTACCACGATCGCTTCGGCCGGCGACATCAACGGCGACGGTTTCGCCGACGTGATCGTCGGCTCCACCCTCGCCGGCGTCGGCGCGGGTGCGAGCTATGTGGTGTTCGGCAAGGCGTCGGGCTTCGCCGCTACCCTCGATCTCGCGAGCCTTAACGGCACCAACGGGTTCCGGCTGGATGGTCCGGATTTCTTTGCCTACAGCGGCAGCGTGGTCGCGTCGGCCGGCGACTTCAACGGCGACGGTTTCGACGACCTGATCGTCGGCGCTTCCGGGCCCGGCGCCTATGCCGGGGCCACCTACGTCGTGTTCGGCAAGGCGTCGGGCTTTGCCGCCACTTTCAATCTCGGAAACCTCGACGGCATTTCCGGCTTCAGGCTGGATGGCGTGGCGTCGATGGACTCGACCGGGTTCTCGGCCGCGTCGGCCGGGGATGTCAACGGCGATGGCTATGACGATCTGATCATCGGTGGCCAGGGAGTCGACACGAACGGAAACTCTTCCGGTGCCGCCTATGTCGTGTTCGGCGCCGCGTTCTCGGGGGCCGTGACGACGACCGGAACCGCAGCGGCGGAAATCTTGATGGGCGGCAGCGGAGACGACGTGCTGACTGGCGGCGGCGGGAGCGATGTGTACCATGCCGGCGCGGGCGACGACCGGATCGTCGTTGCCGGCACGAATTTCCGCCTTGTCGATGGCGGCACCGGCAGCGACACGCTGGTACTCGCCGGTGCCGGACTGACCCTCGATCTCGCCAATCCCCTGGTCGCCGCGAGACTCCAGGGCATCGAGCGCGTCGACCTGACCGGCAGCGGCAACAACACGCTGAAGATCGGTAGCGCCGCGGTGCTGGGCGGGATCGGAGAGATCGTTGGCGGCAAGCACATCCTCACGGTGTTGGGCGATGACGGCGACAAGGTCATGTTTGCCGATCCGCAATGGACGAACACCGGTACGTTCTCCAACCCGGACGGCACATTCGACCGCTACGAGCTCGGCAATGCCATCGTGGACATAGAGCAGGGTGTCGTCCTGTCCGGTGTGACGATCAACGGCAATGCCGGCAACAACACGATTTCGCCGACGAAGACGGTCGCGGGCCAGCCTTTTGCAACCGATCGCGACGATGTGCTGAATGGCGGCGCCGGCAACGACGTGCTCGATGGCGGCGTGGGCGGAGATATCATGACTGGCGGGACCGGCAACGACACCTACTATGTCGACGACGAGGGCGACGAGGTGGTCGAACTGCCGGGTGGCGGCACCGACACGGTGAAGACGACCCTTTCCGTCTACACGCTGGGGGCCGATGTCGAGCGTCTCGAGTTCATCGGGATCGGCAGCTTCATCGGCACTGGAAGCGACTTCGCTAACAACACGTTGCGCGGCGGCGCGGGCAACGACGCCCTTTATGACGATCTCGGTAACGACACGTTGGACGGCGGCGCGGGCGCGGACTACATGCTCGGGGGGATTGGCAACGATACCTACTATGTCGACGATGAAGGCGACGTGGTCTTCGAGGTGATGGGCGCCGGCACCGACACGGTGAGGACGACCCTGTCGGACTACACGCTGGCCGACAATGTCGAACGTCTTGAGTTCATCGGGACCGGCGGCTTCACCGGTCATGGTAACGACCTCGCCAACGTACTGACCGGCGGCACGGGCAACGACACGCTGGACGGCGGTGTCGGCAACGACCTGCTGATCGGCGGTGCGGGCGCGGACCTGATGACGGGCGGCGCTGGCAACGACACCTACAATGTCGATAATGTGGATGATGTCGTCGTCGAGGCAGTCGGCGGCGGCACCGATACGGTGAAGACGACCCTGTCGAGCTACACGTTGGGCGACAATGTCGAAAACCTCAGATTCGTCGGGACTGGCGACTTCAGCGGCCATGGCAACGCGCGCGCCAACGCGCTGACTGGCGGAGCCGGCAACGACACGCTGATCGGTGGCAAGGGCGCCGACTCGCTGACAGGGGGAGCCGGCGCGGATGTCTTTGTGTTCCGTGAGGCCTCGGACTCGCTGCGTGGCGCGCGCGACGTGCTCACCGACTTCACGGTCGGCGAGGACAGCCTCGACTTCACGCAGATGAACACCGGCGGCAATTTCCATGCGCTGCAGACCGTGACGTCGGCGCCGGCGACGATCGGCGCCCATTCGCTGGTGGCGTTCGTCTCGGGCGGCAACACGGTGCTCTACGCCAACGACACCGGCGCCGCGCAGACGACCAGCCATGCCAGCATGGAGATCCTGCTGAAGGGCGTCACCATGCTCGGCGACGCAGACCTCGGCTATATCTTGATTTGAGGTTTCTCACGCCACGCATACGCATGGTCAGCGTCTTCGCCGAAGCCTGGCAGGAAGACCGCTCGCGCCCCGTCGCAACGGCAAAGGCACATTTCCTGGTGAAATCCGACGCCGACGCCCCGCCGTCGCTCCAAGGTGCATGGATTAATTATTTGTAAGGCGTCGAACAAACGCTGGGAGCCTGCGAATACAAATAGTACAAACATCCCCTGCTTAGCTCGGTGGGGGTAGTGTGGCATTTCCGTCGAACATCGACCTGTCCGGCCTGACCGGCACGGACGGCTTCAAGTTGAGCGGTTTGACCGCGGATGACCGGAGCGGCGCGTCGGTCGCCTCGGCGGGCGATGTGAACGGCGACGGTTTCGCCGACCTGATCATCGGTGCTCTGCGTGCCGATCCGACCGGCGCCAATAGCGGCGCGAGCTATGTGATCTTCGGCAAGGCTTCGAGCTTCGGCTCCTCCTTCGACCTCTCCACGCTGGACGGCGCCAATGGCTTCTTGCTGAGCGGCGAGGCGTTGGGCGACTCGAGCGGCTCGTCGGTGGCGTCGGCGGGAGACGTGAATGGCGACGGCTACGATGACCTGATCGTCGGTGCCAAGTTTGCCGACCCGAATGGTTCCCAATCCGGTGCGAGCTACGTGGTGTTCGGCAAGGCGTCGGGTTTCGATGCCAGCTTCGCCTTATCATCGCTGAACGGCAGCAATGGCTTCCGGCTGAGCGGTGAGTTCGCCAACGACCGGGCCGGCTACTCGGTGGCCTCGGCGGGTGACGTGAACGGCGACGGGTTCGACGACCTGATCGTCGGTGCCAATCTTTTCGATGCGAACGGCATAAACTCCGGCGCGAGCTACGTGGTGTTCGGCAAGGCGTCGGTCTTTACGGCCAACATCGATCTTTCCACCCTGGACGGCACATCGGGCTTCAAGCTGGTCGGCGGCGCGGCGGGCGACGTGAGCGGCTGGTCGGTGGCGTCGGCGGGCGACGTGAACGGCGACGGCTACGACGACCTGATCATCGGTGCCCCATATGCCGATTCGAATGGCACGAATTCCGGGACGACCTACGTGGTATTCGGCAAGGCGCCGGGATTTGCCGATACGATCGATCTTTCCGCTCTTGACGGCACGTCGGGCTTCAAGCTGATCGGCGCGGTAGCCGAAAACAAAAGCGGCAGGTCGGTGGCGTCGGCTGGCGATGTCAACGGCGACGGCTTCGACGACCTGATCGTCGGCGCTTATCAGGCGGATACCAACGGTACCAATTCCGGTGCCAGCTACGTTGTATTCGGCAAGGCATCGGGCTTTGGCGGCAACCTCAATCTCTCCACGATCAATGGCACGAACGGCTTCCGGTTGAGCGGGGCGACGTCTGACTTCAGCGGCTGGCTGGTGGCGTCGGCGGGGGACGTGAACGGCGACGGCTACGATGATTTGATCGTCGGCGCGCCGTATGACGATCCGACTGACACCGGTGCCGGCAAGATCTACGTCGTGTTCGGCAAGGCGTCCTTCATGGCCGACATCGACCTGTCGAGCCTCGACGGCACCGACGGCTTCCGGCTGCGCGGGGCCGCAAATCAAGACATGGCGGGCTTTTCGGCGGCGTCGGCGGGCGACGTGAACGGCGACGGCTATGACGACCTGATCATCGGTGCGCCCGGTGCCGATCCGAATGGCAGCTATTCCGGCGCGAGCTACGTCGTGTTCGGCGGTGCGTTTGATGGGACCGATTTGCCGGTCACGACGACTGGCTCGTCGGCGGCCGAGATTCTGATCGGTGGCAACGGCGACGACGTGCTGGCGGGCGGTGGCGGCGCCGACGTGTTCCATGCCGGCGCAGGCGACGATCTCCTCGCCGTTGCGGACCTCACCTTCCAACTGGCCGACGGCGGCACGGGTAACGACACGCTGGCACTGGGCGGTGCGGCGCTCACGCTCGATCTCACCGATCCGATGGTGGCTTCGAAGCTCGAGGGTATCGAGCGGATCGATCTCACCGGCAGCGGCGACAACACGATTGTCGTCGGCCAGGCCGCCGTGCTGGGCGGCGTTGGCGCGGTCGTAGGCGGCAAGCACATCCTCACGATCGAAGGCAATGCCGGCGACAGCGTGTCGTTCGGCGAGACGGGATGGAGAAGTGTCGGGACGTTCACCGATGCGAGCGGCTCATTCCACCGCTACGTGTTGGGCAATGCCGAAATCCGTGTCGAGCTTGACCTCGATGCACCGGCTCCGACCGTATACTTGTCGAGTCTGGACGGTATCAACGGCTTCAGGTTGAGCGGCCACGGATATCAGTATCAGAGCGGCACGTCGGTCGCGTCGGCTGGCGACGTGAATGGTGACGGTTTCGACGACCTGATCATCGGCGCTCCGAAGACCAACTTCGGAAACTTCGATGTAGGCACGACCTACGTGGTCTTCGGCACGGGATCGGGCTTCCCCGCCGATTTCGATATCTCCACCCTGGACGGCACCAACGGCTTTGCGCTGAATGGCGAAGGCCTTTCCCACAAGAGCGGCACATCGGTCGCGTCGGCCGGCGACGTCAATGGCGATGGCTTAGACGATGTGATCATCGGCGCTCCCGGTGCAGGCACCGGCTACAGCTATGTGGTGTTCGGTGGCGCGTCGGGCTTCGATGCCATGATGGAACTCTCGGCGCTCGACGGCAGCAATGGATTCAAGCTGACGGGTGCCGCCTCAGGCGACGCGGCCGGAATTTCGGTCGCATCGGCCGGTGACGTCAACGGTGACGGCTACGATGACGTGATCGTCGGCGCGCAGGGTGCCAATTCCGCCGGCTTCGGTTCGGGGGCGAGCTATGTTGTGTTCGGCAACTCAGGAGGTTTCGCCGCCAACGTCGATCTGTCGGCACTGGATGGCACCACCGGCTTCAAGCTGAGTGGCGTGGCCGCTTTCGGCAACAGCGGCCAGTCGGTGGCGTCCGCGGGCGACGTGAACGGTGACGGCTTCGACGACCTGATCATCGGCGGCCGGTACGCCGACTCCTCCGGCGGCCAGTATCAGGGCGTGAGTTACGTCGTGTTCGGCAAGGCGTCGGGCTTCGCTTCCAATTTCAACCTCGCGTCGGTCGATGGAACCAACGGCTTCCGGTTGACGGGCTTCGCTTTCGACAGGTTCGGCCAGTCCGTCGCCTCGGCAGGCGATGTGAACGGCGATGGCTATGACGACCTCGTCATCGGTGCTCCTCAAAGTTCCGCGAGCGGCATCGCCTCGGGGGCCAGCTATGTGGTGTTCGGCAAGGCGTCGGGCTTCGGCGCCGATGTCGAGGTCGGTACGCTGAACGGTACCGACGGCTTCCGGATCAGCGGTGAGGCGCCGTACGACGACTCCGGTGTTTCGGTCGCCTCGGCGGGCGACGTGAATGGCGACGGCTACGACGACCTGATCGTGGGTGCATTTCATGCCGATGCCGGTGGCTACAATTCCGGCGCGACCTACGTCGTGTTCGGCAAAGCGTCCGGTTTCGGAGGCGATATCCAGCTTTCTACTTTGGACAGCTCGTCGGGTTTCAAGGTAATCGGCGCCGCAGTAATCGACGAGAGCGGCGGTTCAGTCGCCTCGGCGGGCGACGTGAATGGCGACGGCTTCGACGACCTGATCGTCGGCGCCAGGTTCGCCGATCCCCATGGCAACAACTCCGGTGCGAGCTACGTCGTGTTCGGCGGTGCGTTCGGTGCGACGGTGACGACAACCGGCACCGCCGCGGCCGAGATGCTGATCGGTGGCGACGGCAATGACACGCTGACCGGCGGTGGCGGGGCCGACGTGTTCCATGCCGGTGCTGGATCCGACGTCGTGATCGTGTCCGATACGACATTCGAACTTGTCGATGGTGGCACTGGTTCCGACACATTGGTGCTGGACGGAAGCGGCCTCTCGCTTGACCTCAGCGACCCGGCGGTGCGCGTCGAGAACATCGAGCGCATCGAACTGGAGCAGGGAAATCGCCTGACGGTCAGCCAGGCCGCCGTGCTGGGGGGCATCGGCGCGGTCGAGGGCAGCAAGCATGTGCTTACGGTCGGCGGCGACACCACCGACACGCTCCATTTTTCCGAGTTCGGTTGGCTCAAGATCGGCCAGATTGCCAATTCGAGCGGCGTTTTCGACCGCTACGCTCTGGGCAACGCCGAGGTCAACGTCCAGCAGGGCGTGACCGTCACTGATCCATCGAACATCGACTTGTCGAGCCTGAACGGAATCACCGGCTTCAGGTTGACCGGCGGGGCGGCCAACGACCTGAGCGGCCATTCGGTCGCCTCGGCGGGCGACGTGAACGGCGACGGCTACGACGACCTGATCGTCGGAGCGCCGCGTGCCTATTCACCCGCGCTCGGCGGTGGCGTGAGCTACGTCGTGTTCGGCAAGGCGTCGGCCTTCGACGCCAACCTCGACCTCTCCACCCTGGACGGCAGCAACGGGTTCCGGCTGAACGGTGAGGCGGCTGGCGACCGCAGCGGCTACTCGGTGGCCGCGGCCGGCGATGTGAACGGCGACGGCTTCGCCGATCTGATCATCGGTGCCCACTATGCCGATCCGAATGGATATTCTTCCGGCTCGACCTACGTGGTGTTCGGCCAGGCGTCCGGCTTTGGCGCCGGGATTGATCTCGCAAGCCTCGACGGCAATAACGGCTTCAAGCTGAACGGCGCGGCGATGGGCGACATGAGCGGCCGCTCGGTCGCGTCGGCGGGCGACGTGAACGGCGATGGCTTCGACGATCTGATCGTCGGCGCGATGAATGCCAACGGAGAAAATCCGGGATCGGGCGCGAGCTACGTGGTGTTCGGCAAGGCCTCTGGCTTCGACGCCGAGATGGAGCTCGACAGCGTCAACGGCTCTACCGGCTTCAAGCTGAGCGGCGTCGGGATGTTCGACCGGGCCGGCATTTCGGTCGCCTCGGCCGGCGACGTGAATGGCGACGGCTACGACGACCTGATCGTCGGCGCCACGTTTGCCGAGGGAGACGCCGCCTACACCGGCGCGAGCTATGTGGTGTTCGGCAAGGCCTCGGGGTTTGCTGCAAACATCGACCTGTCGAGCCTCGACGGCAGCTCGGGCTTCAAGCTGAGTGGTGTGACAGCCTACGACCGGACCGGCCTCTCGGTCGCGTCGGCGGGCGACGTGAACGGCGACGGCTTCGCGGACCTGATCGTCGGCGCCAGCGACGCCGGTCCGAACGGCGCTTATTCCGGCTCGAGCTACGTGGTGTTCGGCAAGCCGTCGGGCTTCGCCCCGGATCTCGATCTTTCCGCCCTCGACGGCTCCAATGGCTTCCGGCTGGATGGCGGTACGTCGGGTGACGGCAGCGGTGTGTCGGTCGCCTCGGCAGGCGACTTCAACGGCGACGGCTACGACGATCTGATCGTCGGCGCACCGGGAACCGACGCCAACGGCACCAATACCGGCGCTGCCTATGTCGTGTTCGGCAAGGCGGGAGGTTTTGCCGATATCCTCGACTTCTCCGCTGTCGATGGCATATCGGGATTCAGGCTGAGCGGTGTGTCCGCCAACGACGGAAGCGGCCAGTCGGTCGCGTCCGCGGGCGACGTCAATGGCGACGGGTTCGACGACCTGGTCATCGGCGCCGAGCACGCCGGCCCGAATGGGACCGATTCCGGTGCCAGCTACGTCGTGTTCGGCAGCGCCCTCTCGGGTGCGGTGACGACGTCCGGCACCGCTGCGGCCGAGGTGCTGATCGGCGGTTCGGGCGACGACATGCTGGAGGGCGGCGGCGGAGCCGACGTGTTCCATGCCGGCGCGGGGGATGATCTTCTCACGGTCGCCGACCTTGGCTTCCAGCTTGTCGACGGCGGTACGGGTACGGACACGCTGGCGCTGGATGGCGCGAGCCTCGTGCTCGACCTCACCGATTCCCCGACGGCGGCGAAGCTCGAAGGCATCGAACTTATCGATCTCGCCGGCAGCGGCGGCAATACGCTGAAGGTCGCTGCCTCCGCAGTGCTGGGCGGCGTCGGCGACGTCGCAGGCGGCAAGCATGTCCTGACCGTCGAAGGTAATGCCGACGACAAGGTCTCCTTCGCCGAAGTGAACTGGCGGAACATCGGCAGCTTCACCGATGCCAGCGGCACCTTCGACCGCTACATGCTGGGCAATGCCGAGGTCAGGATCGAGCAGGGCGTGAGCGTGGCCGGCCCGGCGGCGATCGACCTGTCGAGCCTGAACGGGAGCAACGGCTTCACGTTGCACGGCGAGGCTGCGAACCACTTGAGCGGCGGTGCGGTCGCGTCGGCGGGCGACGTTAACGGCGACGGCTACGACGACCTGATCGTCGGTGCTGCGTTTGCGTCCGGAGGCGGCAGCTACAGCGGCGTGAGCTACGTGGTGTTCGGCAAGGAATCGGGATTCGATGCCAATCTCGACCTGTCGACCCTCGATGGCAGCAGCGGGTTCCGCCTGAACGGTGAGAACTCCGGAGATCAAAGCGGGACGTCCGTCGCGTCGGCAGGCGATGTGAACGGCGACGGGTTCGACGATTTGATCGTTGGAGCTATCAACGCCGATTCGAACGGCACCGATTTTGGCGCAAGTTACGTCGTGTTCGGCCGGGCCGGTTTCGCGGCCAGCATCGATCTTTCGAGCCTCGACGGCAACACCGGCTTCAGGCTGAGCGGCGAGTATTCCAGCGAGACTGGACGATCGGTCGCCTCAGCAGGGGACGTAAACGGTGACGGTTTCGGCGACCTGATCATCGGCGCCCCAAAAGCGATCGTGAGCTCCGGCGTGAGCTACGTGGTGTTCGGCCAGGCATCTGGCTTCGACGCCGACCTCGATCTCCGCAGTCTCGACGGCCATAACGGCTTCAGGTTGGGTGGCACGGGGGGGCTGTTCGACTTCTGCGGCTGGTCGGTCGCTTCTGCCGGTGATATCGATGGCGACGGTTTCGACGATGTGATCATCGGCGCTTACCGCGTCGACGCAAACGGCACTTTGTCCGGGACGACCTACGTGGTGTTTGGCAAGGCCGGAGGCTTTTTGCCCGACATCGATCTCCCAAGCCTGGGCGGCAGCGCGGGATTTCAGCTGAACGGGGGAGCGGCGTTCGACCGCTCCGGCCGGTCGGTCGCGTCGGCCGGCGACATCAATGGCGACGGTTACGACGACCTGATCATCGGAGCTCCTACTTCAAACTCCGGAGCGGGCGCGAGCTACGTCATCTTCGGCAAGAGCTCCGGCTTCGCTGCCAGTATAGAGCTCGCCGCCCTGAACGGAACGGATGGCTTCCAGTTGGTCGGCCAGGCGAATACCTACAGCGGTGTTTCGGTTGCTGCGGCGGGCGACTTCAATGGCGACGGCTATGGGGACCTGATCGTCGGCGCCTGGGGTGCCGATTTCAATGGCAGCGATGCCGGCGCGAGCTACGTCGTCTTCGGCAAGGCGTCCGGCTTTGGTTCTACCCTCAGCCTCGCCTCGCTCGATGGCGTGTCAGGCTTCAGGTTGAACGGCGTGGCGGGCGGCGACGCTGGCGGCTCGTCGGTCGCGTCGGCGGGCGACGTGAACGGCGACGGCTACGACGACCTGTTCGTCGGTGCCCCCGGTTCCGACCGGAACGGCAACAATTCGGGCGAGAGTTACGTCATATTCGGTGGCGCATTCGGCGAGTCGGTGGCGCCGGTGACGACGACGGGTACCGCGGCGGCCGAGATGCTGATCGGCGGCGCGGGTGACGACGTGCTGACGGGCGGCGGTGGTGCGGACGTGTTTCGTGCCGGCGCAGGCGACGACACGCTGGTTGTCTTCGACACGACCTTCCGGCTGGCCGACGGCGGCACCGGCATCGACACGCTGGTGCTGGGCGATGCCGGTCTCAGCCTTTTCCTCACCGATCCGCTGGTCGCAGCGAAGCTCGAGGGAATCGAGCGTATCGACCTCACCGGGTCCGGCAACAACGACGTCCGCATCAGTCAGCTTGCCGTGCTGGGCGGCATCGGTGAAGTCGTCGGCGGCAAGCACATCCTGACAGTGCTCGGGGACGGCGACGACACGGTGCTGTTCGCGGACCCGCAGTGGGGGAAGACCGGTACGTTCGCCAACCCGGACGGCGCGTTCGACCGCTACGAGTTCGGCAATGCCGTCGTCGACATCGAGCAGGGCATTTCCGTGCCGGGCGCGACGGTCAATGGCACCGCTGGCAACGACAAGATCCTGCAGACGTCGACAGTCGCGGGGCAGCCCTTCGCGACCAATCGCGACGATGTGCTGAATGGCGGTGCCGGCAACGACACGCTGTATGGTGGCGCAGGCAAGGACATCATGACCGGTGGAACCGGCAACGACATCTATAGTGTCGACAATGCAGACGACGAGGTCATCGAATTGCCGGGCGGCGGGACCGACACGGTGAATACGAGGCTGTCGACCTACACGCTGGGCGACGATGTCGAAAACCTGAAGTTCGTCGGGACCGGTGACTTCACCGGCCACGGCAATGCACGCGGCAACGCGCTGACCGGCGGCGCGGGCGACGACACGCTCGACGGCGGTGACGGCAACGATACGCTCATCGGCGGCGCTGGCGATGACACGATGAAGGGCGGGGGCGGCAACGACGTCTATCGCGTCGACGATGCGGGTGACATCGTCGAAGAGATGGTGGGCGGCGGCGTCGACACAGTGAGCACGACGCTGTCGACCTACACGCTGGGCAACGATGTCGAAAACCTCAGGTTCGTCGGGACCGGCGACTTCACCGGTTATGGCAACGCACTTGGCAACACGCTGACCGGCGGCGCGGGCGACGACACGCTCGACGGCGGTGCCGGCAACGATACGCTCATCGGCGGCGGCGGCGATGACACGATGTCCGGCGGTGCCGGCAACGATACCTATTATGTCGACGATGCAGGTGACATCGTCATGGAGCTGGCTGGCAGCTTCGGTGGCATCGACAAGGTGCATACCACCCTGACGACCTACACGCTGGGCGACGATGTCGAGAACCTCAAGTTCGTCGGGACCGGCGAGTTCACCGGTTATGGCAATGCGCTCGCCAACACGCTGACCGGCGGTGCCGGCGACGACACGCTCGACGGCGGTGCCGGCAACGACACCTACTACGTCGACGATGCAGGTGACATGGTCATCGAACTGGCCGGCAGCAGCGGTGGCCTGGACAAGGTGTACACCACCGCGTCGACCTACACGCTGGGCGACAATGTCGAGAACCTCAACTTCGTAGGAGCCGGCGTCTTCACCGGTTATGGCAACGGACTCGCCAACAAGCTGACGGGCGGCACGAGCGCCGACACGCTCGATGGTGGCGACGGCAAGGACAGGCTGATTGGCGGGAAGGGTGCCGACACGCTGATCGGCGGTAGGGGCGCCGACACGATGACGGGCGGTGCCGATGCAGACGTCTTCGTATTCCGCGAGACCACCGACTCGATCCATGTCTCGCGCGATACGATCACCGACTTCGCGGTCGGCGAGGACACGATCGACTTCACGGAGATGTCGACCGGCGGCAACTTCCATGCGCTGCAAACGGTGACGTCGGCGCCGGCGACGATCGACGCCCACTCTCTGGTGGCCTTTGTTACATCGGGCGGGAACACGGTGCTCTACGTCAACGACACCGGTGCCGCCCAAGCGACCAATCATGCCAGCATGGAGATCCTGCTGAAGGGCGTCACCACGCTCGGCGACGCGGACCTCGGCTATATCTTGATTTGAGGTTTCTCACGCCCCGCCGTGTGGCTCATCCAGGGCCGAACAACGGCGAGAGCTTCCGCCCCTGCATCGATCGCGTGCTCGTTCCGGCCTTGCGCCGCGGCGACGCCGGCAAGGTGCACAATCGAAATAAACGAAATAAACGAAACGATTGAAACGGAGGGCGCGACCCCCGGGTTTACCCCGGTTCCGCCTGCGCAAGCAGAATCGCGCAGCCAGGACGCCATCGCCCGGCTGCAAGCGGGATACGCTCGACCCTGGAATCGCACGGCTCCAGGCTGGATTACAATTTTGTAAGCCACCGAACGCTATTCAGCCGGTAGCGCCTGCGATAGGATTGTCGCCGGGGAGTAGTTCATTTCGGCGACGAAATGCTGGCCGGCCTGCCTTGCGGTGCCCCGGCGACAGCGGCGTTTCGCCAGGTGTGGAGGCGATCGTGGCTTTTCCGGCGATTATCGATCTGTCGAGCCTCGATGGCACGACGGGCTTCAATCTTAGCGATCTCAGCTCGGCGTATTTCAAAGCGGTTGCGTCGGCGGGAGACGTTAACGGGGATGGCTTCGCTGACCTGATCGCTTTCCGTGATAGAGGCGAAATTTATGTCGTGTTTGGCGCCCCGTCAGGCTTCGACGGCGGCATCGAACTTGCGACCCTGAACGGCAGCGACGGTTTTACGCTGACTGACGGAAGGGGGTATGACTTGTCTGTCTCGTCGGCGGGCGACATGAACGGCGACGGATTTGCAGACCTGATCGTAGGTATTCCATCCATCTATCGGACCGGTACCTATTCCGGTGAGAGCTACGTGGTGTACGGCAAGGCGTCGGGCTTCGCTGCAAGTATCGAGCTCATGACCTTGGACGACACGACCGGATTCACGCTGTACGGCGCATCGTTCGACAGGAGTGGCTCTTCGGTCGCCTCGGCAGGCGACGTCAACGGCGACGGCCATGATGACCTGATTATCGGCGCGCCTCGCACCGGTGTAAGCTACGTCGTGTTCGGCAAGGCGTCGGGCTTCACGGCCGACGTGGATCTCGTGGCGCTGAACGGAACGGATGGCTTCAAGCTGAGTGGCGTGAGCTTTAGCAGAAGTGGCTATTCGGTCGCCTCGGCAGGTGACGTGAACGGCGATGGTTTCGATGACATGATCATCGGTAGCAATGGGAGCGTCGCGACATACGTGGTGTTCGGTGCGTCGTCGGGCATGCCGGCCAACCTCGATCTCTCCTCCTTGGACGGCAGCCGGGGTTTCAAGCTGATCACCGAATCGGTGTATCTTGCAGCGACGTCAACTGGTTCTGCGGGCGACGTCAACGGCGATGGTTTCGATGATCTGATCCTTGGTGTTCCGCGCCAAGCTACGAACGGCACCGAGAATGGCGCGACCTACGTGGTGTTCGGCAAGGCGTCTGGCTTTGCCGCGAGCATCGACCTTGGAACCCTCGACGGCAGTACCGGCTTCAGGCTGGTCGGCGCAAGAGAGTGGGAGTACAGCGGCCGTTCGGTGGCTTCAGCGGGCGACGTCAACGGCGACGGCTATGATGACCTGATTATCAGTGGCCGCGGTGAGAGTTACGTGGTGTTCGGCAAGGCATCGGGCTTTGTGGCGAACATCGATCTCGGAAGCCTCGACGGGAGTGCCGGCTTTAAGGTGACGGGCAATCTCACCGTACCGGTTGCGTCGGCGGGCGACGTCAACGGCGATGGTTTCGATGACCTGATCTTCGGTGCCGCGAACTCCGGTCCGGGCGTCAAGGGTTATGTGTTGTTCGGCGGCGCGTTCGGGGCGTCCGATATGCCGGTAACGACGACTGGCACTACGGCAGCCGAAGTGTTGATGGGCGGTATTGGCGACGACGTGCTGACTGGCGGTGGCGGCGCTGACGTGTTCCGTGCCGGCGCAGGCGACGACCGCCTCGATGTCGCGGATCTCGACTTCCGTATCGTGGATGGCGGCAATGGCACCGACACGCTGGCGCTGTCGGACGCGAACCTCGTGCTCGATCTCATGCAGCCGCAGGTCGCGAAAAAGCTCGAAGGTATCGAGCGGATCGATCTCACGGGCTCCGGCAACAACACGCTCAAGATCGACGCGCCAGCCGTGCTGGGTGGCGTCGGCGCCGTCGCGGGCGGCAAGCACGTGCTGACTGTCGAAGGCGATGCCGGCGACACGGTCTCGTTCGGCGAGTACTTCCGCGTCATTGGCTTGTTCTCTGATTCGAGCGGCACCTTCGACCGCTACATGCTGGGCGATGCCGAGGTCAGGATCGAACGGGGCGTAACGGTGAGCGTCCCGGCGAGCCTGTCCCTGTCGCAGCTCGGCAGCACGTACGGCTTCACCCTGAACGGTGTGGCGGCCGAAGACCGGACCGGCCACTCCATCGCGTCGGCAGGCGATGTGAACCGAGACGGCTTCGACGACGTGATCATCGGCGCCGTGTATGCCGATGCCAATGGCTTCAGGTCGGGCGAGAGCTACGTGGTGTTCGGCAAGGCGTCGGGCTTCGATGCCAATGTCGATCTCGCGGGCTTGAACGGCGTCAACGGCTTCAAGCTGGGCGGCGTGGCAGCCCGGGATTTTGCGGGCTGGTCGGTCGCGTCGGCGGGCGATGTGAACGGCGATGGCTATGGCGATCTGATCGTCGGCGCCTATGCGGCCAGTCCGAACGGCCTCCGGTCCGGTGCGAGCTACGTGGTCTTCGGTGCAGCGTCGGGTATGCCTGCCGACCTCGATCTCGTCTCCCTGAACGGCACCAACGGCTTCAAGCTGAGCGGCGCGGCAGCCCGGGATTTCGCGGGCTGGTCGGTGGCGTCGGCGGGCGACTTCAACGGCGACGGTTTCGACGACCTGATCGTCGGCGCCTGGGGCGCGGACTCGAACGGCGTCAATGCCGGCGCCAGCTACGTGGTGTTCGGCAAGGCGACGGGCTTCGCCGCCAACCTCGATCTCGCCACTCTGAACGGCACCAACGGCTTCAAGCTGAAAGGGGCGGGTGCCGAAGACTATGCCGGCAAGTCGGTGGCGTCGGCGGGCGACGTCAATGGCGACGGTTTCGATGACCTGCTCATCGGCGCCTGGGGCTCCGGTCCGGGCGGCGCGGGATATGTGGTGTTTGGCAAGGCGGCGGGCTTCGCCGCCGAGATCAATCTCGGAAGCCTGAACGGCAGCAACGGGTTCAGGCTGGCCGGAGCAACGCCGGGCGACCAGACAGGCACCACGATCGCGTCGGCCGGAGACGTCAACGGTGATGGGTTCGCCGACGTGATCGTCGGTTCGGTGTTCGCCGGCCTCGGCGCCGGCGCCAGCTACGTCGTGTTCGGCAAGGCGTCGGGCTTCGCCGCCAACCTCAATCTCGCGGGCCTTAACGGCACCAACGGCTTCCGGCTGGACGGTCCGGATTTCCTTGCCTACTCCGGGAGCCTGGTCGCTTCGGCCGGCGACTTCAACGGCGACGGCTTCGACGACCTCATCGTCGGCGCGTCCGGGCCCGGCGGCTATGCCGATGCCACCTACGTGGTGTTCGGCAAGGCGTCGGGCTTTGCCGCTACGTTCAACCTGGGAAACCTCGATGGCATTTCCGGCTTCCGCCTGGACGGCGTGGCGTCGATGGACTCGACCGGCTTCTCGGCCGCATCGGCCGGCGACGTCAATGGCGATGGCTACGACGATCTGATCATCGGTGACCGGGGAGTCGATGCGAACGGCAACGACTCCGGTGCCGCCTATGTCATGTTCGGCGCTGCGTTCGCCGGTTCCATGACGCCAAGGACGACGATCGGCACCGCGGTGGCGGAAATCTTCGCAGGTGGCAGCGGAGACGACGTGCTGACAGGCGGCGGCGGGGGCGACGTGTTCCACGGCGGCGCGGGCGACGACCGGATCGTCGTTGCCGGCACGAATTTCCGCCTGGCCGATGGCGGCAACGGCACGGACACACTGGTGCTCGCCGATGCCGGACTGACCCTCGATCTCGCGAATCCGCTGGTCGCCACGAAGCTCCAGGGCATCGAACGCATCGACCTCACCGGCAGCGGCAGCAACACGCTGAAGATCGGCAGCGCCGCGGTGCTGGGCGGGATCGGCGAGACCGTCGGCGGCAAGCACATCCTCACGGTGATGGGCGATGGCGACGACACGGTGCTGTTCAGCGAGCCGCAATGGCGGAACACGGGGACGTTCGCCGACTCCAGCGGCACCTACGACCGCTACGAGTTCGGCAATGCCATCGTCGACATAGACCAGCGTATTGCCATGCCCGGTGTGACGATCAATGGCAACTCCGGCAACAACACGATCTCGCCGACGTCGACGGTCGCGGGCCAGCCCTTCGCAACCAGATTTGACGATGTGCTGAACGGCGGCGCCGGCAACGACGTGCTCGATGGCGGCCGGGGCGCGGACATCATGACCGGCGGAACCGGCAACGACACCTACTATGTCGACGATGAGGGCGACGAAGTCGTCGAGCTGGGGGGTGGCGGCAGCGACACGGTGAAGACGACCCTGTCGGTCTACTCGCTGGAGAGCGGTGTCGAACGTCTCGAGTTCGTCGGAACCGGCAACTTCATCGGCACCGGAAGCGATTTCGCCAACAACACGTTGCGCGGCGGCGCGGGCAACGACGCCCTTTATGACGACGTCGGCAACGACACGCTGGACGGCGGCGCAGGGGCGGACCATATGCACGGCGGGATCGGTAACGACATCTACTACGTCGACGACATAGGCGACGGGGTCGTCGAAGTGGCGGATGCGGGGGTCGACCTGGTGAGGACGACGCTGTCGGCCTCCACGCTGGCTGACAACGTCGAACGTCTCGAGTTCATCGGAACCGGCGATTTCACCGGTCATGGCAACGGACTCGCCAACAGGATCACCGGTGGCGCGGGCAACGACACGCTGAACGGCGGCGCCGGCAATGACGTGCTGATCGGCGGTGCGGGTGCCGACCAGATGACGGGCGGCGCCGGCAACGACACCTACAATATCGACAATGTGGGCGATGTCGTCGTCGAGGCGGTCGGCGGCGGCACCGATACGGTGAAGACGACCTTGTCGAGCTACATGCTGGCCGACCATGTCGAACGTCTGGAGTTCGTCGGGACCGGCAACTTCGCCGGGTCTGGCAATGCGCTCGCCAACGTCGTGACGGGTGGCGCTGGCAACGACGTGCTGACGGGCGGCCGGGGGGCCGACAAGCTGACCGGCGGCGCCGGGGCGGACGACTTCGTGTTCCGCGAAGCCTCGGACTCGACCCGCTCGGCACGCGACACGATCATCGACTTCACGGCCGGTCAGGACAGCATCGACTTCACGCAGATGAGCACCGGCGGCAACTTCCACGCGCTGCAGACCGTAACGTCGGCGCCGGCGACGATCGGCGCCCATTCGCTGGTGGCCTTCGTCTCGGGCGGCAACACGGTGCTCTACGTCAACGACACCGGCGCCGCCCAGGCGACCAATCACGCCAGCATGGAGATCCTGCTGAAGGGCGTCACCACGCTCGGCGATGCAGACCTTGGCTACTTTTTGATTTAAGGTTCCGTCGTGCGGCGCAGGCCGGCACGGGATCGTCGGAACATGGGTATCGGCTTTTCATGAGCACCAAAGACAAAAAGAAGGGCAATGCCGACGCTGTCGTGACCGACATCGAGGTGACCGAGCCGTCAGGGGCAGCGCCAGCTTCTTCGACAGCGGCCACGGGCAAGGAGACGCCGGCCTTCGTGGTCACCACCTCGCGGCAGTTTCCGAGCTGGCTGGCCGATAGTGGCAGCAGCCTCGCGATCTCGACCTACCAGAGCGGCAAGGTCATCCTGATCGGCGCGAACAAGCAGGCCGGTCGTCTCTCGGTGTTCGAGCGCACGCTGGAGCGGCCGATGGGCATGGCCTTCCGCGACTCGCGCCTGGCCGTCGCGTCGATGATCCAGATCACCAGCTTCGTCGATGCCGCCCGCGGCACGCCGGGGGCCGCCGGCTACGACGCGCTGTTCGTGCCGCAGTCGGCGACCTACACCGCCGACCTCGATGCCCACGATGTCGCCTTCGATGCCGACGGCAGGCTGGTCTTCGTCAATACGCTGTTCTCCTGCCTTGCGACGACCAGCGAAACGCACAGCTTCAAGCCGCTGTGGAAGCCGTCCTTCGTCTCGCGGCTGGCGCCGGAAGATCGCTGCCACCTGAACGGCCTGGCGATGCGCGACGGCAAGCCGGCCTATGTCACCTGTGTCGCCGAGACCGACGTTACCGATGGCTGGCGCGATCATCGCGCCGGCGGCGGCGTCGTGATCGACGTCGTGTCGGGCGAGGTCGTCTGCCGCGGTCTCTCGATGCCCCATTCGCCGCGCCTGCACGAGGGCAGGCTCTGGATGCTGAACTCGGGTGCGGGCGAGGTCGGCACGGTCGACCTGGCGACGGGCCGCTTCGAGCCGCTGGCCTTCTGTCCGGGCTACCTCCGCGGGCTCGACTTCGTCGGCCCCTATGCCGTAGTCGGCCTGTCGGAACCGCGCGAGAACCGCACCTTCGCCGGCCTGCCGCTGCAGGACCGCCTTGCCGAGGCCAAGGTCGGCCCGCGCTGCGGCGTGTTCGTGATCGATACGCGCACGGGCGACATCGTGCACTGGCTGCGGTTCGAGGGCGTGGTCAACGAACTCTACGACGTCGTCAGCCTGCCGGGCCTCTCCCGTCCGATGATGATCGGCTTCAAGAACGAGGAAATCCGCCGCACCGTGTCGATCGAGTAGCGATCAGCCCAGCGGGTTGCTCAGGTCGACGCGGTATTGCCTGGCGTTCTCCGCCATGTAGTGCTCGCGGGACTGGACGGGCTCGCCGCGGACGGCCGCCTCGACCATGTCGATGAACGTATGCCAGCCCATGGCGTTCAGCTTCACGAACGAGTCCAGCACCGGCAGGTGCTCGAGCGTCAGGAGCGTGCCGTCTCCGACGGGTGCAAGCGTCAGGATGAGATACGATTCAGGATAGGACGATACCGCGTCGCCCGGATTGTACACGTTCCATGTGTAGGCGAGCCGGCCCGGCGGTTGCCATTGCGTGACCACCCCGCGGATATGACCGCCCATCAGCGAGACGGCGCCACCGACCCGGGGTTCGATGCTGCCGTCGCCATACCAGCCGGGCAGGCGGCTAGTATCGGCCAGGAAATTCCAGGCCACTGCCGGCGGGCCGGGAAGGGGCCGTTCGAAGCGCACCATATGCGCATGGGTGAATTGCGCGCCGTCGCTCATGGACTTTCCCGCCTCTTGCCTTAAAGGAATTGCCGCACATGGTGGATTACGATTCCTTCAGGACCCCGGCCGACGACGTCGTTCGTGACGGCGCCAGCTTCGAGGCCTATCGGCAACCGGGCGACTTGATCGATTCACAACACCCGACAATCGTGGCCTACGCAAGGCGCGTGGCCGGCGAGGGCAGTGACCATGAGAGGGCACTGCGCCTCTACTACGCCGTGCGCGACGAGTTGCGCTACGATCCCTACAACACGCCGATGAAGCGCGAGGCCTATCGCGCCAGCGCCACCGTCGAGGCAGGTCACGGCTACTGCGTGAACAAGGCGGGCGTCATGGCCGCGGTCTGCCGCGCCGCCGGCATCCCGGCGCGCCTGGGTTATGCCGACGTGCGCAACCACATGACGACGCAGCGACTGTCGGAGCTGATGGGCAGCGACGTCTTCTACTATCACGGCTACACCGACGTCTGGCTGGGCGGACGCTGGGTCAAGGCGACGCCGGCCTTCAACCGCGAGCTCACCGACAAGTTCGGCCTGAAGCCGCTCGACTGGGATGCGGTGGGCGATTCGATCTATCACCCGTTCGATCTCAGCGGCCGCCGCCACATGGAGTACCTCGCCTATCGCGGCGTGTTCGCCGACATCCCGTTCGACGAGATCCGCGGCGCCTTCCGCCACTACTACCCGCGCATGACGAAGGCGCAGGAGGCGATGGCGCGAGGGGATATGGCACTGGGCGGCGATTTCGGCGCCGAGGGCGCTGCGGAAGCGAAATCCACGTGAACCTCGCGCCGCGGTCGCCTGCCTACATTGCCCTGCTGGTGGCGTTGGGCAGCTTCGGCCCGCTCACCATGAGCATCTACACGCCGGTCATGCCCTCGGTCGGCCACGAGCTGCTGGCGACGCCCGAGAACGTGAAGCTGACGCTCACCACCTACATGCTGGGCTTCGCGGTCGGGCAGCTGTTCTACGGGCCCCTCAGCGACCGTTACGGCCGCCGGCCGGTCCTGCTGGGCGGGCTGCTGTTCTTCACGATCACCAGCTTCGCCTGCTCCTTCGCACCGTCGATCGGCGGCCTGATCGGCCTGCGCATCCTGCAGGGGCTGGGGGCGGCCTCGGGCTCGGTGCTGGGCCGCGCCCTGACGCGCGATGCCTACACGTTCAAGGAAATGCCGCTGGTCATGAGCTGGATCTCGCTCGGCCAGAACATCGCGCCTTCGCTGGCGCCGACGGTCGGCGGCTTCCTCGGAGAATGGGCGAGCTGGCGCGCGACCTTCTGGTTCGTGGGCGGCTTCGGCACGATCCTGTTCCTGGTGACCCTGGCGGGCCTGCGCGAGACCAACAAGTTCCGCAGCGAGCGCATCGACCTGTCGAGCCTGCTGCGCGGTTCGGGCGAGATGCTGCGCGACCGCCGTTTCCTGGGCCATATCCTGCCGCTGGGCTTCGCCTTCGCCATGAACTTCGGGATGCTGGCGGGCGTGCCCTTCGTGTTGCAGGAGAGCATGGGCTTCAGCCCGCGCGAGTTCGGCCTGATCGTGCTGCTCTCGGTCGGTGGATTCACCGCCGGCACCTTCGTGAACAACCGTCTGGTCGGCAGGGTCGCGCCGGTCGACATCATCATGTTCTCGGGCTGGTTCCACGTTGCGGCACTTCTGGGCATGGCGGCGCTTTCGCTCTCCGGCATCGTCACCTGGTGGGCCATCGTGGGCCCGCACATGCTGCTGAGCTTCGGCACCGGCATGATCGTGGCCAATGCCAATGCCGGCGCCGTCGGCCTCTATCCGCGCCTGGCCGGCACGGCCTCGTCGCTGGCGGGCCTTGCGCAGATGGGCATGGGCGCCATGGGCACGGTCGCAGTGGCCGCACTCACGGTGATGGGCAGCCGCTACATCGCGATGCCGATGGTGATCGGCCTCGCACCCTTCGCCGTCGCAACGGTGCTGAGCGCGCGGCTGTTGCGCGGCGAGCCGCAGACCCCGAAACTGGATCAGTAGAAGAGGGAGAAGAAGACGATGACGAACATGCTGAAGGACAAGGTCGTGCTGGTCACCGGCGCGGGCGGCGGCATCGGCCGCGAGATGGCGCTGCTGGCGGCCAAGGAAGGCGCCAAGGTCGTGGTCAACGATCTCGGCGGCGCGGTCGACGGCGAGGGCAGCGGCAGCGCAACGGCAGCCGAAAAGGTCTGCGCCGAGATCGCAGCAGCCGGCGGCAAGGCCGTCCCGAACGGCGACAGCGTGGCCGATCCGGCCGGCGCCGAGCGCATGGTCAAGGCGGCGGTCGAGAATTTCGGCCGCATCGACGGCGTCATCAACAACGCCGGCATCCTGCGCGACCGTATCTTCCATCGCATGAGCCACATGGACTGGAAGATGGTCATCGACGTCCATCTCAACGGTTCGTTCAACACCAGCCGCGCCGCCGCCAACTACTTCAAGGAGCAGAAGTCGGGCGCCTTCGTGCACTTCACCTCGACCTCCGGCCTCGTCGGCAATTTCGGTCAGGCCAACTATTCGGCGGCCAAGATGGGCATCATCGGCCTGTCGCGCTCGATCGCCCTCGACATGGCGGCGTTCAACGTCCGCTCGAACTGCATCTCGCCGTTCGCCTGGACGCGCATGATCGGCACCATCCCCGCCGACACCGATGCGCAGAAGGCGCGCCTGGAGCGTTCCAAGAAGATGACGCCGGCCAAGATCGCGCCGATGGCGGTCTACCTGCTGTCGGACTCGGCGCAGGAGCAGGGCATTTCCTCGCAGATCTTCGGCGTGCGCATGAACGAGATCATGCTGTTCAACGCCAACCGCCCGGTCCGCTCGGTGCACAATTCCGATGGCTGGACGCTGGAGGACATCGCCGAGCATGCCGTGCCGTCGATGAAGCCCTACTTCACGGACCTGAAGCGCTCGCCCGAGTACTTCACCTGGGATCCGATCTGAGCCGAGAGGACTGACGACAATGGCCGCCGCAAGCATGAAGAACGAGCCCAAGATCGATCCCAAGGAGATCCTCGAGGGCATCGTCGAGTGGATCGAGATCGAGAGCCCGAGCCACGACGCGAAGGCGGTCAATGTCATGGTCGACAAGGTCGAGGGCCAGTTCCGCGACCTTGGCCTCGACCTGGATCGGACGCCGGGCCGCGACGGCTTCGGCGACATCCTCGAAGCCAAGACCCCGGCCGAATGGAGCACGGGGCAGGGCAAGGGCATTCTGGTCCTTGCCCATCTCGACACGGTCCATCCGCTCGGGATGAAGGAGAAGGAGCTGAAGATCCGCCAGGAAGGCGACAGTGTCTTCGGTCCCGGCATCTACGACATGAAAGCAGGCGGCTACATCGCCTACTACGCGCTGCGCCACCTGATCCGCCAGGGCAAGAAGACCAAGCTGCCCGTGACGTTCCTGTTCATCCCCGAAGAGGAAGTCGGCAGCCCGACCTCACGCGCCCGCATCGAGGAGGCGGCCAAGGGCCACAAATACGCACTGGTCATGGAGCCCGGCCGCGACGGCGACAAGGTCGTGACGTCGCGCAAGGGCGTGGGCCGCTTCACGCTGACGGCCAAGGGCCGCGCCGCCCATGCTGGGGTACGTCATGAGGACGGGCGCAGCGCCATCCTTGAGATTGCGCGCCAGATCGTGCGCATCGAGGAGAAGACCGACTATGCCCGCGGCATCACCTGCAATGTCGGCCTGATCCGCGGCGGCTCGGGCGTCAACGTGACGCCGGCCGAATGCTCGATCGATGTCGACCTGCGCGTGCCCAGCATGCAGCTGGCCGAGGAGATGACGCACTGGTTCCTGAACCTCGAGCCGATCGGCAAGGAGGTCGAGCTGACGGTCGAGGGCGCCATGAACCGCCCGCCCTACCAGAAGGATGCGGGCATCACCGATCTCTTCCAGAAGGCGCAAGCGATCTATCGCGAGATCGGCAAGGAGCTGAACGACGTGCCGCTGACCGGCGGCGGCAGCGACGGCAACTTCACTGCCGCGCTCGGCATCCCGACGCTCGACGGCCTCGGCGCTGACGGCAAGGGTGCCCACGCCATCACCGAGCAGATCTACTATTCGTCGCTGGAGCCCCGCACCTACCTCTGCGCGCGCCTACTGGAGACGTTGGACTAATATGCCGCCGTAAACCGCTTGCGGACGTGCTTGGGCTTCTCGATCTCGTTCACGATGGCGACCGCAAAGTCCTCGCGGCTGATCTGGCTCACGCCTTCCTTGTCCTCGAGCAGTTGATCCTTGCCAAGGCGGAACTTGCCGGTTCGTTCTCCGGGCTGGATCGAGGCGGGCGGCGAGATCGCGGTCCAGTCGAGGTCCTTGACCTTGCGCACTTCGTCCAATGCCAGCGAGGCGGGCTTCGAAGTCGGCGGCTGGACGCCGCGGTCGGCCATGTGGTCCAGGTGGGTGCGGCCGTCGGCGCGCAGCAGGCTGCCGGCGCCGACCACGAACAGCACGCGCTTCACGCCGCTGTTGCGCACTGCTTCCAGCACATGATGGACACTGGCCTCGTTCCACTTCACCGAGGCCACGACGATGTCGTGGCCCTTGAGGATGGCCGCCATCGACACGGCGTCGGTCGTGCTGCCCTGCCTCACGGTCATGCCGGCGCGCGGCTTCAGCTTGGAGGCGTCGCGGGTGATGGCGGTGACGCTGTGCTTGCGGTTCAGGGCCTCGTCGAGGACGCGGCTGCCGATATTGCCGGTGGAGCCGATCAGGGCGATGGCGGTCATTACGGCGTTTCCTTCATGAGATGGCGCAGGGCCGCCACGGTGTCCGCCGGCGCCTCCTGCGGGACGTTGTGGCCGATCTTCGGCAGCATGCGCCGCTCGTAGCCGCCGGTGAACTTGTCGGACTGGCCGTCGCGGTCAGAGGCGGGGCCGACCCCGTCCGCAGCGCCGTGGAGGTTGATCGTAGGGACGGAAATGACCGGCTGCTTGGCTAGCAGCGCTTCCATCGGCTCGAGCAGGGGATCGCCCTTGGTGTAGCCGTAGCGATGCCGGTAGGACTGGATCACCACGTCGACGAAGTCGGGATTGTCGAACGAGGAGGCGGTCTTCTCGAACGTCGCATCGTCGAACGCCCATTCCGGCGACCACAGGCTCCACAAGAGCTTGCAGACGTCGCGGCGGTTCTTCGTGAGGCCGGCGCGTCCGCGTTCGGTGTTGAAATAGTACTGGTACCAGAGCCGATGCTCGGCAGCCGCGGAGGCGGGTTCGACCGAGGCCGCGATGTTCTGGAGATTGTAGCCGGTACAACTCACGAGGCAGCGCACGCGCTCGGGCCACAACGCCGAGACGATGACGGCCGCGCGGCCGCCCCAGTCGTAGCCCGCGAGCGCGGCACGCTCGATGCCCAGCGCGTTCATCAGCTGGTGGAGATCGTGGCCCAACGCCGCCTGCTCGCCCGACCGCAGCGTATCCGGCGAGAGGAAACGGGTGGGACCGTAGCCACGCAGGTAGGGCACGAGCACGCGGTTGCCGTCGGCCGCCAGGGCCGGCGCTACCTCGTCGTAAGCGCGGACGTCGTAGGGGAAGCCGTGCAGCAGGATCACCGGCGCGCCGTCGGGCGGACCATGCTCCTCATAGGTGACGTCGAGAACGTCGGTGCGGATCGATTTGCGTTGCATCTGCCAAATATATAGCCGCCCGGGGCCGGCGTTGACAGTCGCCCGTGCCGCGGCCAGCCTTGAAAGATGAGCCGAATCGGCGATTTCCTGACCTTGGAGCAGACGCGCAGGCTCGGCGCCAAGTCGAACCTGATGGGCGCGCTCCTCGTGCTGCACGCCTGGATGCTGATCGCGGGCAGCATGGCGCTGTTCGCCTGGTGGCCCAACCCGTTCACCTTCCTGCTGGGCATCATGGTGATCGGCGGGCGTCAGCTCGGGATCGCAATCCTGATGCACGACGCCGCGCACGGGCTGCTGTTCGCCGATCGTCGCCTGAACGACTGGGTGGGAAGCTGGCTCTGCGCGTTTCCCGTGTTCACCAGTCTCGCCCTCTATCGGCCCTATCACCTGCAGCATCACCGGTTCACGCAGCAGGCCGAGGATCCCGATCTCGGCCTGTCGGCCGCGTTTCCCACCAGCCGCGCCAGCCTGCGCCGCAAGATCGTGCGCGACCTCACCGGGCAGACGGCGTTCCTGAGGCGCGGCGAGCAGCTCCGCCGTGCGCTGGGTCCGGCCGATGCGCCGCTCGCGATGCAGCTCGCGAACCTGTGGCGGAAAGAGAAGGGGCCGCTGATCGCGAACTTCGTCCTGCTCGCGGCGCTTTCGGCTGCCGGGTACTGGTGGCTCTATCCGGTGATGTGGCTGTTGCCGCTTGCCACCTGGTACCAGCTCGTCAGTCGCATCCGGAACATCGCCGAGCACGCGGTCGTGCCTGACAATGACGATCCGCTGCGCAACACCCGGACGACCTACGCCAACCCGCTGATGCGGCTCCTGGTGGCACCCTATTGGGTCAACTACCACCTCGAGCATCACCTGTTCATGTTCGTGCCCTGCTGGCGCCTGCCGCAGGCGCATCGCGCGCTGCTGGATGGCGGCCGCCGCCCGTCGATGGAGCTGAAGCCCGGCTATCTCGCTGTCCTCAAGGCCGCAACCACCGGGGCAAAGGGCGGCGGTCGCGGTCCTGGCGAACGGTCGGCGCAGCACATTTAGGGCGACAAACAAAAAAAGGCGGTCCCGCGGGACCGCCTTCCGTCTCGTCCTGTCCGAACCGTCTGCTTACTGGGCCGGGCAGGGATGGATGTTCATCTCGGGGCCGAGGTCGTACGGCGGCGGCACCTGGTCCAGGGCCGTCACCTTCGGATCCATCGCCCAGTCGAAAGCGCGCTTGCCGCGCGAGCAGAATTCCTTGTCTGTCGGGGCGCGCTGCGCCGTGCGGTTGGCGACTTCCGTCACGAAGACGTCGGTGTTGAAGCGCTTGCGGCCGGCGATCTGCGAGAGCGTACGGGCGTTGGTCGCGAACTCGGCGCGGTACTTGCCGACGAAATCGGCATAGACCTTCTCATAGGCGCGGGCACCGCCGGGGCCTTGGCACTGCAGGGTCACGACCTGAAGTTCCTGCTGCACCATGCGCGCACGCACGATGGCGAGGTCCGCCGCGTTGTAGCAGATCGCCCTGATCTGGCCCGCGGGAGGCGACGGCGGAACGGGGGCCTGATAGTCGGCCGCGGGCGGCTTCACGGGCGCAGCCGCTGTCTTGGACTCGCCGAGCGTGCAGGCGCCCAATGCCAGCATACTTCCCGTAAGAATTGCCGCCTGTGTAAGCCTCTTGAACATCCGCAAACTCCCAACGCCGTTGGCCCGGAAACCGCCAGCGGGTACAACAGTTAGCCGCCCGTTTCAAACGCTAATACCAATTACGGGGCGGGAAGCCCCAATTTCCCGGAATTCTTACTGTAAAGCTTTGGTGAGCGCCCGGCCGAAGATCTCCAGGCCGAGATCGATTTCGGCCTCGTCCACGGTGAGGGGCGGCGCGATGCGGAAGATGCCGAACCCACCCCGGACGGTGCTGGTCATCATCCCCATCTCCAGGCAGGTCCGCGCGACCTTCTGGGCCAGTTCGGGGTCCGGGGTGCGGGAGCGCCGGTCCTTCACCAGATCGAGGCCCAGCAGCAGCCCGCGCCCGCGCACATCGCCGATGCAGTCGTAGCGCTGCTGCAGCGCCATCAGCCCGTCCTTCAGCCGCTTGCCGAGCATTGCCGCGCGCTCCGTGAAGCGATCGCGAAGAATGACCTCGATGACCTTAAGGCCGACCGCAGCCGGGAGCGGATCGGAGGCGTGCGTCGTGTAGAAGAGGAAGCCGCGCTCCGCGGCGACATCCTCGATCTCCGGTGTCGTCAGCATGGCCGCCAGCGGCAGGCCGGCCCCCAGCGTCTTGGAGAGGGTGAGATATTCGGGCACCACGCCGTCGCGTTCGCAGGCGAACAGGGTGCCGGTGCGGCCGAGGCCCGTCTGCGCTTCGTCGAAGATCAGGTGCATGTCGCGCTCGCGGCACTTTTCGGCCAGGGCGGCCATCCAGCCCTCCGGCGGCTCGAGCACGCCGCCCGAACTCAGGATCGGCTCGACGATGCAGGCGGCCAGCGCACCGCTCGACTGACGGTCGACCAGCTCGAAGCCGAAGTCGAGTTCGCCCTGCCAGTCGTAGACGCCGCGATCGTCGATGAAGCGCGAGCGGTAGGTGTCGGGCGCCGGCAGGACCAGCGCGCCTGGCTGCGGTGGGCCGTAGCCCTTGCGGCTCGACGAATAGGTGGCCGAGGCCGCGCCGCCGGTGACGCCGTGCCAGGACCGGCTCATGGCCACGATCTCGTGCCGGCCGGTCACCAGCTTGGCCATGCGCAGCGCCGCCTCATTGGATTCGCCACCGGTCGAGACCAGCAGCACCCGGTCGAGCTGGCCGGGCGAGACCTTGGCGATCAGCGCCGCCAGTTCGACCACGGGGCGCGACAGGATCGTCGAGTAGAGGTGGTCGAGCTCGCCGATGTAATGCCGCGCCACCTCGACGATCTCACGGTGGCTGTGGCCCAAGATGGCGCTCATCTGGCCGGAGGTGAAATCGAGGATCTTCCGTCCATCGGCATCGGTGAAATAGTTGCCGGCCGCCCCCTCGGCGATCAGGGGGGTGAAGGCGCCGCCATAGCGCACCAGGTGGGCATTGGCCTTGGTCCAGAAATCGGGATCGGCGTTGCGGCTCATGAGGCCTCCAGCGCGGCTTTGACCAACGGCATGCGGTCGTTGCCGAAGAACATGTCGTTGCCGACGAAGATCGTCGGGCTGCCGAAGCCGCCGCGGGCGATCAGCTCGTCGGTGTTGGCGCGCAGCCGCGCCTTGCAAGAATCGGTCTCGATGCCGGCGAAGAAGCGCTGCCGCTCGATGCCGGCCTTCTTCGCGATGTCGGCCAGCACGTCTTCCTTCGACAGGTCGCGATCGTCGCCCCAATAGGCCTCGAAAGCCGCGGCGGCGTAGGGGGCGAGCTTGCCCTCGTCGATGGCGACGAAGGCGCCGCGCATGCACTTCACGCTGTTAACGGGAAAGACCGTCGGCGGGAACTTGATGGCGAGGCCGTAGAGCCGGGCCCAGTCCTGCATGTCCTTCTGCATATAGGCCTGCTTTCGAGGGTTGGGCTTGGCGCGGCTTTCGTAGACGGTCTGGTTGACGGCGTTGAATACCCCGCCGACCAGGATGGGCTTCCAGACGATCTCCGCGCCCGTTTCCCGGGCCAGCGGCTGGACCGCGTGGAAGGCGAGATAGGTCCACGGACTCGAGCAATCGAAGTAGAAATCCAGCTGCCGCGCCATTTCGTCCCCTTGAAGGCCGTTCGCCTTGTCGTTGCCATACATGGCGCGTATCTTGCAAATCCATGACGGTACCGACTGGCCAGTGTAGAGAAATGGGCCCCAAAAAGATCGCCATCGTCGTGCATCAGCAGCATTCGCGTCCCGGACGGGTCGGCGCGCTGCTCGAGAAGCGCGGTTACGAACTCCATCGCCTTTGCCCCAATCTGGGCTGCAATCTGCCGGAAGACATGTCGGACTATGCCGGCGTGGTGATCTTCGGCGGCCCCATGTCGGCCAACGATTGCGGCACCTTGGCGGGCATCAAGTGCGAGCTCGACTGGATCCCCAAGGTCGTCGATGCCGGCGTTCCCTTCCTCGGCCTCTGCCTCGGTGCCCAGCTCCTAACGCGCGCTGCCGGCGGCCGGGTCGGCCCACACCCCGAAGGACTGGTCGAGATCGGCTATGTCGATGTCGAGCCGACCGAAGCGGGCCGCGCCTGGTTCAAGGCGCCGATGAAGGTCTACCAGTGGCACCGCGAGGGCATGACCATTCCGGAGTGCTGCGAGCTGCTGGCCACCAACGACCGCTATCCCGTGCAGGGCTTCCAGTGCGGCCCCAACGCCTTCGGCTTCCAGTTCCACCCGGAAGTCACCTTGGAGATGAAGGGCATCTGGACTCTGAGCGCCGCCGAACGGCTGAAAATGCCAGGCGCGCAGCAGCGCGGCGTCCATCTCTCCATGCACGCGCTCTACGATCCGCCGCTCGACCGCTGGATCAACGGCTTCCTCGACCGCTGGCTCGCAACCGACCAGCGCGTTGCCAGGCAACCCGGGTTCGCCGCCGCCGCCGACTAGCCACCACCGACTGGCGGCCGCGATGGCCCGGCGCCCCGCCATGGGCTAGGCTTCCTGTGAAATGCAGGGAGACGCTTAATGATATCGGGTGCGCTGATTTTCGTGCTGGCCGTCGTCCTCGTGGCGCTGGTCCTGATCTTCGCCGGCGTGAAGACGGTGAACCAGGGCACCAACTGGACCATCGAGCGCTTCGGCCGCTACACGCGCACCCTGACGCCCGGCCTGCATTTCATCGTGCCCTTCGTCGACACGATCGGCCGCAAGATGAACATGCAGGAGAACGTCCTCGATATCCCGGGACAGAAGGTCATCACCAAGGACAATGCCACGGTCCAGGTCGATGCCGTGGCCTTCTACCAGGTGGTCGACGCGGCGCGCGCCGCCTACGAAGTCCAGAACCTGCACCTCGCCATCACCAACCTGGCGCTCACCAACATCCGTTCGGTCATGGGCAACATGGCGCTCGACGAGGCCCTGTCGAAGCGCAACGACATCAATCACACCCTGCTTGCCGTCATCGATCAGGCGACCGGCCCGTGGGGCGTCAAGGTCCTGCGCATCGAGGTCAAGGACATCGCCCCGCCCGAGGATATCGTGGTGGCGATGGGCCGGCAGATGAAGGCCGAGCGCGAGAAGCGCGCGACCATCCTGGAGGCCGAGGGCATCCGGGAATCGAGCATCCAGCGCGCCCAGGGCGAGAAGCAGTCGGCCATCCTGACGGCTGAGGGCCGCCGCGAGGCCGCCTTCCGCGACGCCGAGGCGCGCGAGCGCATGGCAGAGGCCGAAGCCAAGGCGACGTCGGTCGTGGCCCAAGCCATCGCCGGCAACGGCGTGCAGGCGACCAACTACTTCCTGGGCACCAAGTACGTGGAGGCCCTGTCCAAGATGGGCTCCAGCACCAATTCCAAGGTGTTCTTCCTCCCGGTCGAGGCGACCGGCGTCATGGCCTCGATCGCCGGCATCGGCGAGTTGGCCAAGGAAGCGCAGGCGCGCGGCGTCGAGGCCACGCGGTCGCGCGGCTCGGTTCCCAACGCGGGCTAGCCGGCGATGTTCAAGATCGTCTTCTGGTACTGGTGGGCGGCGGCGGCGGTTCTTCTCGTGCTGGAGATGATGATTCCCGGCGTCGTCTTCCTGTTCCTCGCGATCGGCGCCGCGGCGGCAGGCCTGTTCCTGCTGGTCGTACCGGATCTCTCGCTGGAACTGCAGTTGCTTACCTTCGCCGTGATCTCCGTCGTTGCGGCGATCGGCCTGCGGCGGACCCTGCGTCGCCTGCAGCATGCCGACAATCCGGCGACCTCGACCCTCAATGCCCGGGCCGATGCCCTTATCGGCCGCATCATCGTGCTCGACGAGCCGATCCTGGACGGCCGCGGCCGGGTCAGCCTCGGCGACGGAAGCTGGAGCGTGACCGGCCCCGACATGGTGAAGGGGGCCAGGGTGCGCGTGAAGTCGGTGAACGGCACCGAACTCGCTGTGGAGCCTGCACAATGAAGCGCAGAAGATTGCTGACCCTCCCGGTTCTGCTCGTGCCGCTGGTTGGCCATGCGCAGACGCCGTATCCGACCAAGACGGTCCGGCTCATGGTCGGCGCCAATGCAGGCGGCGGCACCGACATCGTGGCCCGCATGTTGGCGGAGAAGCTCGCCGAATCGATGAAGGGCACCTTCGTCGTCGAGAACAAGCCAGGCGCCTCCAACACGATCGCCGCCGACCTCACGGCCAAGGCGCCGCCTGACGGGCACACGATCCTGGTCGCGACCAACACCGGCCAGGCGATCGCACCGCATCTCCTCAAGCTCGGCTTCGATCCGATCAAGGACCTGATCCCGATCGGCCTCGTGGTGAACGTGCCCAACGTGCTGGTGGTCGGCGCCTCGGTGCTGGTCAATTCCGTGCCCGAGCTGATCGCCGTGATGAAGGCCAAGCCCGGCGAGTTCAAGTATGCCTCGTCGGGCGTCGGCAGCACGCAGCACATCGCCGGCGAGGCCTTCGACGTGGCGGCGGGCGTGAAGGGCATGCACGTGCCCTACAAGGGTAGCGCCCAGGCGCATCTCGATATCATCGGCGGCAACGTGCAGATGATGTTCGACACGACCTCCTCGTCGATGGGCCAGATCAAGGCGGGCAAGTTCAAGCCGTTGGCCGTCACGTCGGAGCGCCGCAGCAGCGAGCTGCCGGACGTGCCGACGCTCGCCGAGGCGGGCCTGCCGGGCTTCGACATGACGACCTGGTACGCCGTCTATGTGACAGCGGGCACGCCGCCCGACGTGGTGGCGAAACTGCAGGCCGAGTTGATCCGCATCGTGGCGCTGCCCGACGTGCAGGCGAAGCTGCGCGGGCTGGGCGGTGAGCCGGGCACCATGAGCGTGGAGCAGTTCGCGCGCTTCAACGTCCAGGAATACGAGCGTTTCGGCCGCCTGATCCGCGAGGCCAACATCAAGCCGGAGTGAAGGCCGAGCAAAGCTCGGCCGCTTAGCGCCAGGACATCGCTTTGCGATGTCCTGGCGCCGAAGGAGCGAGATTCCCGTCATCTCGACCGGAGCGCCCCCGATCTGCCGGCTGTTCGTGGAGCGAAGGTCTCTACACTCCGCGCCTTTGGCGCTCCGGTCGAGACGACGGATTCCAGTATCTTGCCAATAATTAACCAATGAGTTAAGTGTTTCCCAACAGGAGGATCGCGATGGAACGGTCTTACGGCTGGGTGATCGTCGGCGCCGGGGCGCTGATGGGATGTGTCGCCATCGGCGCGCTTTTCTCGCTGGCGGTCTTCCTGCAGCCCATGTCGGACGATACCGGGTGGTCGCGCACCGGCATCTCGAGTGCAATGACGCTCGACTTCCTGACGATGGGCGTCGCGGCCTTCGGCTGGGGGGCGCTCAGCGACAAGTTCGGCCCGCGCATCGTCGTCCTGTCGGGCGCGATCCTGCTGGGACTCGGCCTCGCCCTGGCCAGCCGCGCCACCAGCCTGCTCGAATTCCAGCTCATCTACGGCATTGTGGTCGGCGTTGCGGCCGGCGCCGTCTTCGCGCCGATGATCGCCACCGTGACCGGCTGGTTCGACAGGCATCGCAGCCTCGCCGTCTCGCTGGTCTCCGCAGGGATGGGCGTGGCGCCGATGACCATCTCGCCCTTCGCCCAGTGGCTGGTCCAGTCGTACGATTGGCGGACCGCGCAGATGACAATCGCCATCGCGGCCTGGGTTCTGCTGGTGCCGGTGGCATTCCTCGTGCGGGCCGCGCCGGTTCCGACGGAAGCCGCGCCCGGCATGCCGGCGGAGGGAGGGGAGGGAATGTCCGTGGGCCAGGCGCTGCGCTCGCCGCAGTTCATCGTGCTCTCGCTCACCTTCTTCTGCTGTTGCGCCGCTCACTCGGGGCCGATCTTCCACACGGTGAGCTACGCGCTGGCCTGCGGCCTGCCGGCCATGACGGCGGTCACCATCTACAGCATCGAAGGGCTGGCGGGCCTTGGCGGTCGCCTCCTGTTCGGCCTGCTGGGCGACCGGTTCGGCGCGCGGCGGGTCGTCGTCGCCGGCCTGATGGTCCAGGCCGTGGGCGCGGGCAGCTACTACTTCACGCGCGACGCCGGGGAGTTCTATGCCGTCGCCATCCTGTTCGGCATGGCCTATGGCGGCGTGATGCCCCTCTACGCCGTGCTGGCCCGCGAATACTTCCCGATGCGCATCATGGGCACGGTGTTCGGTGCCGCGGCGATGATCTCCAGCCTCGGCATGGCGCTGGGACCGGCGGTCGGCGGCTGGATCTTCGATACCTTCCATGGCTACGGCTATCTCTACATCGCGTCGTTCGGCATCGGACTGGCAGCGGTCGCGATCGCGCTGGCCTTCCCGCCGCTGCCGTCCTCGCAACGCACGCAGGCGCAGCCGGCATAAATCTGCGCAGGCTACGCAACGCCGGGGCCGCTCTCCGAGTTGATCGGGTAACAGAACCCGGAGACTTCGATGAAAGTGGCCCTGTCTGCCCTGCTGGTGGTCGCTGCCTGTGGCGCCGCATCCGCCCAGCCCCAACGCTTCAATTCCGACTTCAGCACGATGCAGGAGTCTGGTCCGCCCGTGGCGGGCGGTAACGGCGCGACGGCCGGTCCGAACTGGAAGAATCAGGCGATGCTGCCGATGCCCGGTTCCGCCGAGATCAGCGAGCTGCCGCGCTATCCGATCACCGAAGAGCCGCTCTGGGTGAAGCCGATGGCGCCTCCGCCGCCTGCCCGGAAGCCGCCGCCGCGCGCCCAGCAATAGGGCTAGATGATCGCGTCGCCGTCCTTCAGGAAGGCTTCGAGCGCCCGCTCGTGCGGCTCGAGGTCGAGGCCCTGCGCGGCGATCCACTCGTCGTTGTAGTAGGTGTGCCCGTAGCGCTCGCCGCTGTCGCAGATCAGCGACACCAGCGATCCCGTACGGCCTTCCGCTTTCATGCGCGACGTGAGGATGCACAGCGCCACGAAGTTGGTGCCGGTCGAGCCGCCGACCTTGCGGCCGAGTAGCCGCGAGAGCACCCGCATGCCAGCCAGCGATTGCGCGTCGGGCACCCGCATCATGCGATCAATCATGTTGGGCAGGAACGACGGCTCGACCCGCGGCCGGCCGATCCCTTCGATGCGCGATCCCCGATCGCAGGTCGCCTTCATGTTGCCCTTGGAGAAGGCCTCGAAAAAGGCCGAATACTCCGGATCGGCGACGCAGAGCCGGGTCGCGTAGCGCATGTAGCGGATGTAGCGGCCGAGCGTCGCCGTCGTGCCGCCGGTGCCGGCGCTCATCACGATCCAGGTCGGCACGGGATAGGGCTCGCGGCTCATCTGCTCGAAGATCGATTCGGCGATGTTGTTGTTGCCGCGCCAGTCGGTCGCGCGCTCGGCATAGGTGAACTGGTCGACATAGACGCCGCGCAGTTCGGTCGCGAGCGCCTCGGCGGCGACATAGATTCCACTACCGTCGGCGACGAGGTGGCACTTCCCGTGCTGGCGCTCGATCTCGGCGATCTTCTCGGCCGAGGTCGAGGCCGACATGACTGCATGAAAGGGCAGGCCGAGCAGGCGGGCGAAGTAGGCCTCGGAGATCGCCGTGGAGCCCGACGAAGCCTCGACGATCGGCGTGTCGTGCCGGATACGGCCGTTGCAGATGCCGTAGAGGAACAGTGAGCGCGCGAGCCGATGCTTCAGGCTGCCGGTCGGATGGGTCGATTCGTCCTTGAGATAGACGTCGATCCCGTCGAGCACCGGCAGGTCGAGCCGCAGCAGGTGCGTGTCGGCCGAGCGGCGCTGGTCGTTGCGGATCAGCTCCAGCGCGTGGCGGGACCATTCGGCATCGTTGTGACGGGCAACCGCCTCGTCGAGTAGCTGCATATGCGTCATGGTCCGCGCCCGTTTCCCGGTGCTTCGTTCTTGTCAGCCGCCGATGATCTTCTTCTCGATCATGCAGTGGATGCCCTTGTTGCCGTCGACCGTCTGCGTGACGTGCAGGTCGGCCTGCAGGCTGCAGAGCATGTAGGCGTCTTCGGGCTTGAGGCCGGTCTTGGCGGTGATCAGGCGGATCATGTCGCGCAGCGCTTCCTTGGCGGCGTCGTCGAGATCCTGGTCGAAGCCGTGCGTGATCCAGTGCGTAGCCGTCTCGGCGCGCGGATTGTTGAGCTTCATGTTCTTGTGCAGCGTAAACTTGAAGGTGCCGCTGAGGCTCGTCTCGAGCGCCGTCAGGTTGACCTCGCCGTCGCCCTGCACGCCGTGGCCGTCGCCGGCCGAGAACAGGCCGCCGTCGGCGAAGACGGGGAAGTAGACCGTCGTGCCGACCCGGAAGTGCTTGTTGTCGACGTTGCCGCCGAAGGCGCGCGGCTCGACCGAGCTGCACTGGCCCCATTCCGGCGGCGGGGCGACGCCCATGATGCCGAAGAAGGGCTTCAGCTCGATCTCGGTGCCCCACGGCATGGTGCAGACACCGCGGTTGGAATCGATCGGGATGTGGGTCAGGCGGAAGAAGGGGAAGTCCTCGGGCAGGGTGCCCATCAGCGGCCGCTGCACGTTCCAGCCCCAGTTGGTGCGGAACTTGATGTCGAGCACCTCGACGGCCAGCACGTCGCCGCGCTCGGCGCCCTCGACATGGACGGGACCGGTCAGGATGTGGCGGCCGATATGCGGCTTTAGCTTGGAGAGGATCTCGCGATGCTCGGGCAGGACGTTGAAGGCATCGCCCGCCGGCAGGATCTCGGCGGCGCCGGACACGCAGTGGATGGTCGCGGTGTCGCCCGACTTGATGCGGAGCTGCGGCGGAAGCTGGCTGTCGAAATAGCCCCAGTGGCAGGTCTCGGGCGAAGAATGCAGCTCGTGGTTGGCCATTTCGATCCTCAATTGTAGTGTCCCGCGACCGAAGCACATACCGTGCCCGGGGAATCATCTCAAATCCGGTCAGAATGAACTACCGCCACGGCTATCACGCCGGCAATTTCGCCGACCTGCTGAAGCACACCGCGCTCTGCGAGCTGCTGCGTCTGCTGACGGCCAAGGACAAGAAGCTGTTCGTGCTCGATACCCATGCCGGGGCGGGTGGCTACGATCTCGGCGGTTCGCAAGCGCGGCGCACGGGCGAGGCGGAGGCGGGGATCGGGCGCCTGATGGCCGAGAGCCGGACCGGTATGCCGGGCGCGGTCGCGCGCTATCTTGCGGCGGTGCAGGCCTATGATCGCAAGTTCGGGCCGGCGGGCGGTGCGCTGCATCGCTATCCGGGCTCGCCGCGGCTGGTGCGGGCGGCGCTGCGGCCGGGCGACCGTTTCATCGCCTGCGAGAAACATCCCGAGGAAGCTCTGCTGCTGAAGCGCGAGTTTGCCGGCGATCGCGCGGTCGAGGTCCGCCAGGCCGACGGCTATCACGCGGTGAAAGCCACGCTGCCACCGGTCGAGCGCCGGGCGCTGGTGCTGATCGATCCGCCCTTCGAGGCGACCGACGAGTTCGAGACGCTGGCGCGCGCCGTGCGGCACGGGCTGCGCCGCTTTCCCATCGGTTGCTATGCGATCTGGTATCCGATCAAGGACGGGGCGCCGGTGGCCGAGTTCATCGCGTCACTGGCCGACGTGACGTACCTCAACATGGAACTCGACCTCGGGCCGCGTACGCCGGACGGCAAGCTCGCCACCTGCGGGCTGGTCGTCATCAATCCGCCCTGGAAGTTCGAGGAGGCGATGCGCGAGGCCTTGCCGTGGATCGCGGCCCGGCTCGGGCCGGGCGTGCGGGCGAGCTTTTCGGTTTCGCCGGCCGGCGCCCCGGCGCAGGCATAGCGCTCTACGTTTCCTTCGCGTCCTTGCCGGTCTTCTCCTTGTCGGTCTTCGGCGGCTGCCAGCCCCACAGGTCGTAAGCAGCCTTGGCGATCTGAGGATCGAGCGCGTGGCCGCCGATCTTCACACCTTTGCCCAGCACATCGGCCACGACTTTCAGGCCCTTCAGCCGGGCGTGCATCTTCTCGTCGCTGGCAATGACGTGCCACGGCGCGTGCTCGGTGTCGGTCTGCTCCAGCATGTCGCGATAGGCGTCGAGATACTGCTTGCGCCTGGCGATGTTACGGAAATCCTCAAGCCCGACCTTGTAATGCTTGCTGGGCTTGTCCAGCCGCTCGATCATCCGCTTTTTCTGCTCTTCGGCGCTCACATGGACGAGCAGCTTGACGATGCGGACGCCGTCATCGGCGAGCTGGCGCTCGAACTCGTTGATTTCGCGGTAGGCGCGCTTCCACTGGTCCTTGTTGCAGAAGCCCTCAATGCGCTCGACCAGGACGCGGCCATACCAGGTCCGGTCGAAGATCGCCCAGTTGCCGGGCGCCGGCAGGCGGTTCCAGAAGCGCCAGAGATAATGCCGGCCCTGTTCCTCGGGCGTCGGCGCGCCGATCCGGTGGACCTGCACCGATTTCGGCTCGAGCCCGGCGACCAGGCGCTCGATCAGGCCGCCCTTGCCGGCGGCGTCCCAGCCGTCAATGCCGATCAGCACGCGCCCGCCCGTCCGCAGATGGTAGGTGTGGAGGTCGAGCAGTTTTTGCTGCAGTTTCTTGAGCCGGTTTTCGTAGCTCTCCTTGTCGATCGGACCGTCGATCATCTCGATCTTGTCCAGACGCGGCCATTTACCCATCGAGTCCTCCACGCCGGATCGTGACAGCGGCATGGCGCGGAGGCAATGCAGGGAGATTGACAGCGTTAACCCGCGCGACGACTAATCATCGCCGATGGCTGAAGCGGAACCCACAATTCGGTACACGGAGCGCGCGGGCAAACCCGTCCTCGAGATCGGTGGGACCTGGACCGTGTTCAGCGTCCGCGGCATCCGCAAGAAGGCCGAAAAGGCGCTGCAGGCGGCAGGAGCGGGGGCCAAGGGCCAGCGCACGGTCGATGCGACTGGCCTGGAGCGGGTCGACACCGCCGGCGCGCTGGAAATCCTGGAACTGGCCGGCGACGAAGCCGAGGTCGAGACCAAAAACGACGAACAGGCCGCGCTTTTCAAGATCGTTCGCGAGAACATGTGCGACGCCCATCCGCCGCACCACGTCAACGGGCTGGTGCATTGGCTGGACGAGATCGGCCGCGGCACGATCGACTTCTACAAGCAGGTCATCAATCTCTGCGCCTTCTTCGGCGAAATCCTGGTCGTGGTCGTCGAGGCGATCCTGCAGCCCAAGCGATTCCGGCCCAACGCCGTGATCCAGCAGATGTACGAGGTCTGGATCCGCGCCCTGGTGATCGTGGGCGTGCTCTGCTTCCTGATCGGCGTCGTGATCGCCTACCAGGGCGTCCAGCAGCTCCGCCAGTTCGGCGCCGAGACCTTCACCGTCGAGGCCGTCGGCATCGGCATGTTCCGCGAACTCGGGCCGCTGCTGACCGCCATCATCGTGGCCGGTCGCTCGGGCAGCGCCTTCACGGCCCAGATCGGCACGATGCAGGTCAACCAGGAGGTCGATGCGATGCGCACCATCGGCCTCAATCCGGTCGAATGGCTGGTCCTGCCGCGCATCACCGCGCTCCTGATCTCGATGCCGCTGCTGGCCTTCTGGGGCGACATGGCGGGCCTTTTGGGCGGCGCGGTGGCCTGCACTATCTATCTCGACTTCACCTTCGTGCAGTTCTTCGACCGGCTGCGCGACACGGTCGGCGCCTGGCATTTCTACACCGGCATGATCAAGGCGCCGGTCTTCGGCATGGTGATCGCCGTCATCGGCTGCTTCGAGGGCCTGCAGGTGAGGGGCAGCGCCGAGAGCGTCGGCCAGCTCACCACCAAGTCGGTGGTCGAATCGATCTTCTGCGTGATCGTGCTCGACGCGATCTTCTCGATCATCTTCCTGCTCGCGGGCGTCTGATGGCCGAAGGGGCCCAAGCCAGTACCGAAGATTTGCCGCCGAAAGCCTCTTTGGCTGAGGGCGGGCAGATTGCCGAACACAGCGACGGGCGTGACGTCGTGCTGCGCTTGCGCGGCATCCGCACCCAGTTCGGCGACAAGGTGATCCACGACAATCTCGATTTCGACGTATTCCGTGGCGAGATTGTCGGCCTTGTCGGCGGGTCCGGCACCGGCAAGTCGGTGCTGCTGCGGACCATCATCGGCCTGAACCAGGCGCGCGAGGGCACGATCGAGATGCTGGGAGTGGACACCAGTACGCTGCATGGCAAGGCCAAGCGCGAGATGCTGGCCCGCACCGGCGTCCAGTTCCAGGACGGCGCCCTCTTCTCGTCGCTGACCGTCACCGAAAACATCATCGTGCCGATCCGCGAGCATGCCGAGCTCGAGGACCAGACCATGCGCGAGATCTCCGCCCTGAAGATCGGGATGGTCGGCCTCCCGGCGGATACAGGGATGAAGAAGCCGTCGGAACTTTCCGGCGGCATGCGCAAACGTGCCAGCCTGGCCCGCGCGCTGGCCCTCGACCCCGAACTCCTGTTCCTCGACGAACCGACGGCGGGTCTCGACCCGATCGGCGCTTCCCATTACGACGAGCTGGTGAAGGGGCTCAGCCACAATCTCGGGCTCACCGTCCTGATGGTCACCCACGACCTGGACAGCCTCAACGCCATCTGTGACCGGATCGCCGTCCTCCTCGACAAGCGCGTCGTGGTAGGTACCATGGCGGAATTGCTGGAATACGATCATCCCTGGGTCCGGGAATACTTCCATGGACCGCGGGGCCGCGCAGCGCGTCAGGAGCATAAGTAGCGTTCGATGGAAAGAAAATCGCCCTATGTGCTGATCGGCGCGGCGATGATCCTGTTCGTCGCCGCCGTTGCGGGCTTCGTGATCTGGAAGCTGCGCGCCGGCGACCGCACGTCGTATGCTTATTACGATATTCTCTTTTCGGGCGACGTGCAGGGGCTGACCAACGATTCGCCGGTCTTCTACCGGGGCCTGCGCGTCGGTCGCGTCACTAACATCCAGCTCACCTCGAGGGTCGATACCCAGCGCTCCACGGGGCGCGAGCGGCTGTCGGAGAAGATCGAGGTCACGGTCGCCGTCGACTGGGCGATCGATATCCGCGACCGTTCCTACGCCGTGTTCGAAAAGCCGTTCATCGCCGGCGCGCCCTTCATCCAGATCGTGGGACGCCTCGACGTCGACCAGGTGAAGCCCAAGAAGAAGCTGGGCGAGAAGCCATACCCCGAGATCCGCGAGGGCGCCTCGTTCCTGCAGGCGACCTCGACCTCGGCGCAGGAACTGCTGACCAAGGCCGGCACCACCGTCGACCGGCTGAACGACCTGCTGAGCCCGGACAATATCGGCGCCGTCACCGACACGCTGCGCAATCTGCAGACCGCGACCAACGCCTTTGCCAAGTCCGACACCGCCATCCAGAACACGCTGGCGGAGCTGCCGCAGGCCATTGCCGACTTCCGCAAGACCTTCGCGAAGCTCAACGATCTGTCCGACTCGCTGACCCTGATCGCCCAGGAGATCGGCCCGCAGGATGCAGAGACGCGCAAGGCGCTGGCCGGCAAGGATCCGGGCGAGCTGCGCAAGACCCTGAACGAAACGCGCGCGGCGCTGGCCAACATCAATTCGGCCGCCGGGCAGCTCGGCAAGCTGGTCACCGACAACAGCCGGCCGATCAAGAACTTCACCGAGACCGGGTTGACCGAGTTCTCCCTGGCGCTTCGCGACCTGCGCCAACTCACCGCCAACCTCAACGTCATCGCGACACGGCTGGAGCGCGACCCGGCCAACTTCGTGTTCAGCGGCAAGCAGGGATATACGCCGAAATGATCCGTTGCCTGGCCGCCTGCGCGGCCGCCGTTGCTCTCCTCTCAGGCTGCTCCTTCGTCAGTGCCGTCGATTCGGCGGGCGACCCGACCGACCTCTACACCATCTCACCGAAGAGCACGTTCGACGCCGACCTGCCGTCGGTTTACTGGCAGCTGGCCGTGGAAGCGCCCGTGGCCGCGGCCAATCTCAACACCGGCCGCATCGCCATCGCGATGACGCCGACCTCGACGGACTACTATGCCAAGGTGGCATGGACTGACCGGGCGCCGCTGATGGTGCAGACCCGCATCGTCGATTCCTTCGAGAACACCCGCAAGATCGTGGCGGTGTCCCGCGAGTCGATTGCGCTGCGGGCCAATTACGTGCTGCAGCCCGACCTGCGTAATTTCGAGGCGATGTACTTCTACGGCCAGCCGCCGATCGTGAAGGTCCGCATCATCGCCAAGCTGGTGCGCATGCCCGACCGCCAGATCATCGGCGTCGCCACGTTCGAGCGCTGCGTGCGGGCGCGTGCCGACAAGGTGCCGAAGGTGGTCGAGGCGTTCGACCAAGCGCTTGGCAGCGTCATAAAGCGGCTGGTGTCGTGGACGCTGCGGACGCCGCCGGCGCGTCCGCCGAGCGAGTCGGCGCCCTACGATATCGAACGCTACCGCAACCCGGCGAACGCCGTCATCGACAGCGAGAATTGTCCACGAGGCCAGGACACGTCGATGGTGCCCTACACCGACGAATAACGCGGCGAAGCGCGCTCAGGCGCGCTTTTCCACCATCTTCCAGGCAAGGTCGGCCATCGCGCGGGCGCGGTTGCCGTATTTGGTCGCCGTTTCGGACGAGGCATTGCCGTCGAGGCCGCGCTTATAGACGCCCTGCACGATGGCGGCGAGGCGGAACAGCGAGAAGGCGAGGTAGAAGTTCCAGGCCGGCACTTCCTTGCGGCCGGTGCGGCGGGCGTAGGCGGCAAGATATTCCTGCTCGGTCGGGATGCCGAACGCCTTGAGGTCCTGGCCGGCATAGCCGCCCGAGGCGCCGAAGCCCTCGCCGAAATGGTACATCATGCAGTTGTAGCCGAGGTCGGCCAGCGGATGGCCGAGGGTCGACAGTTCCCAGTCGAGGACGGCAATGACGCGCGGCTCGGTCGGGTGCACGATCGTGTTGCCGAGGCGGTAGTCGCCATGATTGATGCGCGTCTCGTCGCCCGGCGGGATGTTCTCCGGCAGCCACTTCTTCAGGGCTTCCATCGATTCGATGTCCTCGGTGCGGGCGAGGTCGTACTGGCTCGACCAGCGCGAGACCTGGCGCTGGATGTACTGGCCCTCGCGGCCGTAGTCGCCGAGGCCGACGGCGCGATAATCGACATTGTGCAGGCGGGCCAGCACGTCGTTCATCGAATCGAAGATCTTGTCGCGGTCGGCCGGCGAGATGCCGGGCATGCGCACGTCGGCGAAGACGCGGCCGGGCAGGAACTGCATGATGTAGAAGGCTGTGCCGATCACCGAATCGTCCTGGCAGAGCGCATAGGGCTTGGGCACCGGCACGTCGGTATGGTCCGCCAGCGCCTTGATCACGCGATATTCGCGGTCGACCTGATGGGCGGAGGGCAACAGCTTGCCCGGCGGCTTCTTGCGCAGGACGTACTGGTTGCCGGCGCCGTCGGTGACGTGGAAGGTCGGGTTGCTTTGCCCACCCTCGAACTGGAGGAGGCTGATCGGGCCGCGATAGCCCTCGACATTGGCCTTCATGTAGTCGGCGAGCTTTGCCTCGTCGAAGACGTGGGCCGGACGGACAGGCGTGAGATTGTCGGGCAGATTGGTCATGGGACTGTTCTAGAACCGTCGTTTTGGAAATTCGAGGCGCGTTTGTGGCCGGGTCCGCAGGGCGATCAACCCGGCCCGGTCAGTTTATGTTGCGCTCCCGGCCTTCCCAGTAGGGCTTGCGCAGCTCGCGCTTCAGGATCTTGCCGGTCGGGTTGCGGGGCAGCGCGTCGATGAAATCCACCGACTTGGGCAGCTTGTAGCCCGCGATGCGCTCGCGCGCCCAGCCGATCAACTCGCCCGGCGCCACGTCCGCGTCGGCCTTGCGCACCACGATGGCCTTCACGGCCTCGCCCCAGCGCTCGTCGGGTACGCCGATCACCGCCACGTCGGCGACGGCGGGATGGCCGAACAGCGCGCTCTCGACCTCGGCCGGATAGATATTCTCGCCGCCCGAGACGATCATGTCCTTCACGCGGTCGTAGATGAACAGGTAGCCCTTTTCGTCGAGGTAGCCCGCGTCGCCCGTGAAGAACCAGTCACCGTGGATGGCACGCCTGGTGGCATCGGGCAGGCGCCAGTAGCCGCCCATGACCTGCGGCGAGCGGACCGCGATCTCGCCGACCTTGCCGGTGGGCATGTCGGCGCCGGCATCGTCGACGATCCGCAATTCGACGCCGACCTGAGCATAGCCGCAGGACAGGAGCTTCTTGGCGTCCGAGGGATCGTGATCCTCCGGCGGCAACAGGGTGATGGCGCCCGTCGTCTCGGTGAGACCGTAGACCTGCTGGAAACCGCAGCCGAAGGTCGTCATCGCCTGTTTCAGCAATTCGCCCGGGATCGGCGCCGCGCCATAGACGATCAGGCGCAGGCTGGAGAGATCGGTCTCGCGGATCTGCGGCGCTTGCACCAGGAACAGGATCATGGCCGGCACCAGGAGCATGACCTCGATGCGGTCCTGCTCGATGATCTCCAGCACGCGCGCGGGGATGAACTCGCGCACGACGTGGTTGGTCGCGCCCGCGAAGAGGCCCGCGATGGCCCAGCCGGCGCCGCCGATATGGAACATCGGCAGGCAGACGATGTTCTGCGTGCCGGGCTTCATGTGCCAGCTCTGCGTCCATTTCTCGAACATGAACTTGAAATTGGCGTTGGTGAGCTCGGCGCCCTTCGGCAGCCCCGTAGTGCCGCTGGTGTAGAACTGGACCGCCGTATCCTGCAGCCGGGCCGGCAGGCGGGGATCGGTGTCGGGATGCCGGTCGCGCCAGTCGGCAAAGGCCTCCCAATCGCCATGGCGCGGGCCCAAAGTCACGACCTTGCGCACGGTCTTGAGCTGGTCGCGAATCTTCTCGACGACGGGGAAATATTCCTCGCCGACGAACAGGATCTCGGCCTCGGCATCGTTCACGATCTGCAGGACTTCGGGCGGCGCCAGGCGCCAGTTCACCGACACCATCACCGCGCCGGCCTTGGCGACGCCGAACAGCAGCTCGAAATAGACGTCGCTGCTCTTGTCGAGATGGGCGATGCGAACCTGCGGCTTGATGCCTTCGGCGACCAGGCCGCTGGCGATCCGGCTGGAGGCGCGATCGAGCGCACCGTAGGTCGTGGACCGACCTTCGTAGACGACCGCCACGGTGTCCGGACGCGCGGCGCCATGGACGCGCACGATGTCGGCCAGGCCGACCATCTCGATGCTCATAGGACGCTTCCCCTGCAATATTGGCCCGTCCTTTCGGCGGCCGGGCAGGGGCATCCTTCGGTGGTTTTGAAGTGAATTCAAGAGCTTGATCGCCTAGTGTCGGTCGCGGTGTGAGGCGATTCCAAGGGGCATCATGGGCAAGCGTATTCTGGTCACTGGCGGGGCGGGCTTCCTCGGCTCGCATCTCTGCGAGCGCCTGCTCGAGGCCGGCCACGACGTGCTCTGTGTCGATAACTACTTCACGGGCAACAAGGCCAACCTCATGGCCTGCCTCGGCAATCCGCGCTTCGAGCTGATGCGCCACGACGTGACCTTCCCGCTCTATGTCGAGGTCGACGAGATCTACAACCTCGCCTGCCCGGCCTCGCCCATCCATTACCAGCACGACCCGGTGCAGACGACCAAGACCAGCGTGCACGGTGCCATCAACATGCTGGGACTGGCCAAGCGGGTGCGCGCCAAGATCTTCCAGGCCTCGACCAGCGAGGTCTATGGCGACCCGACGGTGCACCCCCAGGTCGAGAGCTATCGCGGCAACGTCAATCCGCTGGGGCCGCGCGCCTGCTACGACGAGGGCAAGCGCTGCGCCGAGACGCTGTTCTTCGACTATCACCGCCAGCACAAGCTGCGCATCAAGGTGGCGCGCATCTTCAACACCTACGGCCCGCGCATGCATCCCAACGACGGGCGCGTGGTGTCGAACTTCATCGTCCAGGCGCTGAAGGGCGAGGACATCACGATCTACGGCGACGGCATGCAGACTCGCGCCTTCTGCTACGTCGACGACCTGCTCGACGGCTGGGTACGCCTGATGGACCATACGCCGGACGACTTCACCGGGCCGGTGAACATCGGCAATCCGGTCGAGATGCCGATCCGGCACCTGGCCGAGAAGATCCTCGAAAAGGTCGGCGGCAGGAGCAAGCTCGTGTTCGAGCCGCTGCCGGCGGACGATCCGATGCAGCGCTGCCCGGACATCACCCTGGCCCGGGAGATGCTGAAGTGGGAGCCGAAGGTCCTGCTGGACGAGGGCCTCGACAAGACGATCGCGTTTTTCGACGACCTGCTGAAAAGCAACAGGGGCGTGAGCGGCATCGGGCGTTAGCCCAAATGCAAAGCGCCGCGAAGTTTCCTTCGCGGCGCCCGTCTCGATAGGAATTTACGGCGGCTTACTGGGCGGCAAGGGCCTGTTTCGGCAGGGCATTGACGACCGAGGCCTTGCCCGAGGTCATCTCGTCGTAGATCCACTTGTAGGTCTTCTCCATGCCGTCCTCGAGACGGATGGAGGGGGCCCAGTGCATCAGCTTCTTGATCAGCGTGTTGTCGCTGTTGCGGCCGCGCACGCCCTTCGGCGCGTCGAGCTTGTAGCTGCGCTTCAGCTTGATGCCGGCGATCTTCTCGACCATATCGACCAGCGTGTTGATGCTGACCAACTCGTCGCTGCCGATATTCAGCGGCTCGATGATGTTGCTCTCGGCCAGCTTGATCGTGCCCTCGGTGCAGTCGTCGATGTACATGAACGAGCGGGTCTGCTCGCCGTCGCCCCAGATTTCGATCTCGTGCTTGCCCGACAGCTTGGCGGCGATGACCTTGCGGCACATCGCGGCCGGAGCCTTCTCGCGGCCGCCGTCATAGGTACCTTCCGGACCGTAGACGTTGTGATAGCGCGCCACGCGGGTGGCCATGCCGAAGTCCTCGCGAAAGTGGCGGGCCATGCGCTCGCTGAAGAGCTTCTCCCAACCGTAGCCGTCTTCCGGCAGCGCGGGGTAGGCGTCTTCTTCCTTGAGCGCCGTGACGTCGGCGTCGGTCTGCTTGTCGCCGTTGTAGACGCAGGCCGATGAAGAATAGAAGAAGCGCGGAACGCCGGCCTCCTTGGCGGCGACCAGCATGTGCGTGCTGGTGAGCACCGACAGCATGCACTCGGCCTTGTGGGTCTCGATGAAGCCCATGCCACCCATGTCGGCGGCAAGGTTGTAGATCATCGCAGCGCCCTGGGCGGCCTTGCGGCAGGGCTCGAGCAGGGCGAGGTCGCCCACCTGGTTCTCGACGCCCGGAGTCTTCTGGTACCACTCCTCGAGCGGCTTCACGTCGACCGCGCGGATCTTGGTGTGGCCGCGCTGCTGCAGCACCTTCACCAGATGGCCGCCGATAAAGCCACCGGCGCCGGTCACGACGACGAGATCATTCTTGGACATTCACGAAAGCCTTTCGATCGAAGCGAGGGGTTTTATCCGACTTATCAACGACTTGGCGAGTAGGGCGCCGCGCCTCGGTTCGAGCACGCGATCGGGGCCCCGGGGGGTAGACGGGCCGCGCGAGGGTGTCCGTTTGCTCGGAAGTGCCGGGCTCGTCAAGTTGTCGTCGTCCTGCATGATGGGTGCATGATGTCGCGGCGAAAACGATATCTGACAATACTGCAAGGCCGGTGAAAAAGGTGGTCCGCTGCAAAAATTGATCTATACCAACCACATAGGCGTAATTTTCTCCCGATGTCCGACCTTCGCGCATGACTTACATTCTCGGCCTCAACGCCTATCACGCCGATGCGGCTGCCTGCCTTGTCAAGGATGGGGAACTGGTCGCGGCGGTCGAAGAGGAGCGGTTCCGCCGGATCAAGCACTGGGGCGGCTTCCCCAGCGAATCGATCCGCTACTGCCTGCGCGAGGCCGGCATCTCGCTGGGCGATGTCGACCATGTCGCGGTGAACAGCGACAACGCCGCCAACCGCTGGCGCAAGCTCGCCTACGCCCTGACCTCGGGCGTCAGCCTGAACTACGTGATGAGCCGGCTGCGCAATCGCGGCGAGCGGGCCGATATCGCGGGCAACCTCAAGCGCCACCTTCCGGAACATGAGTTCCGCGGCGCCGCGCACACGGTCGAGCACCATCTCTGCCATCTGGCGTCGGCCTTCCTGGTCTCGCCCTACGACAAGGCCGTGGCGGTCTCGGTCGACGGGTTCGGCGACTTTTCTTCCGCGGCCTGGGGATTGGGCGAGGGTGGCAGCCTGTCGGTCGACGGCCGGGTCTACTTCCCGCACTCGCTGGGCGTCTTCTACGAGGCGATGACGCAGTTCATCGGCTTCCCGCACTATGGCGATGAGTACAAGGTCATGGGCCTCGCGCCCTACGGCCAGCCGGCCTTCGTCGAGCAGATGAAGGAGATCGTCAGGCTCAGGAACGACGGCACCTTCGCGCTCGACCTGCGCTACTTCCGCCATGCCTCGGGCGCGGGCGCCAACTACCAGGTGAAGGACGGCATTCCCTCGGGCGGCCGCCTGTGGAGCGACGAACTCGCGAAACTGCTCGGTCCGGCGCGCGATCCCGCGGCGCCGCTGGAGGACAAGCATCGCGACATCGCGCGCTCGGCCCAGGTCACCTACGAGAATGCCTTCTTCAATATGTTGAACGCGCTGCACGCGCGTTACGGAGCGGACGCCGTCGTGCTGGCCGGCGGCTGCGCCTACAACTCGGTGGCCAACGGCAAGGTGCTGGAGCGCACGCCGTTCAAGAAGCTCTACGTCCAGTCGGCAGGCGGCGATGCCGGCGGCTCGATCGGCGCGGCCTTCGCGACCTGGCACAAGACGGGCGGCGCGACGGCCAAACGCCACTTCGTGATGGACCATGCCTACTGGGGACCGTCGGCGACGCCGGACGAGATCGCGGCCGCCATCGACCGGCGCCGCGCGGACTTCGATGCGGCGGGCTGCAGCATCGAGCGTATCGCCGACGAGGCGACGCTCTGCCGGCACACGGCGCGGGCCATCTCGGAGGGCAAGGTGATCGGCTGGTTCCAGGGGCGCCTGGAATGGGGGCCCCGCGCGCTGGGCAACCGCTCGATCCTGGGCGACCCGCGCCGGGCCGACATGAAGGACATCCTCAACCTCAAGATCAAGCGACGGGAATCCTTCCGGCCCTTCGCGCCGTCGATCCTGCGCGAGGCGGTGCCTGAATGGTTCGAAACCGACGACGACGTGCCGTTCATGATGCAGGTGTTCCGCATCCGCGAACAGAAGCGGAAGGAGATTCCCGCCGTCACCCATGTCGACGGCACCGGCCGCCTGCAGACCGTCACCTGGTCGGGCAATCCGCGCTATGCGCGGCTGATCTCGGCGTTCCGCGACCTCACGGGTGTGCCGATCGTTCTCAACACCAGCTTCAACGAGAACGAGCCGGTGGTCTGCAAGCCAGAGGAGGCGATCGACTGCTTCCTGCGCACCAAGATGGACGTTCTCGTGCTGGGCGACACGCTGATCCAGCGCTGATCATGCAATTGAGTTATCTTGCCCCCAGGGCATCGGAGCGAGGGACGGCAGAGTGCGGGTATTGGTGACAGGGGGCGCGGGCTATATCGGCTCGCATACATGCAAGGCGCTCGCCCGTGCAGGCCACTTGCCGATCGCCTACGACAACCTGCACACCGGCCATGCCTGGGCGGTGAAGTGGGGCCCTCTGGTCCAGGGCGACATCAACGATCCCCTGGCGCTCGCCGCCGCGATCCGCGAGCACAGGCCTGACGCCGTCATCAACTTCGCCGCGCTCGCCTACGTGGGCGAATCGATGATCGAGCCGGTCCGCTACTATCGCAGCAACGTGGCCGGCATGATCACGCTGATCGAGGTGATGCGGGCGCACGACGTGGGCTCCATCGTCTTCTCGAGCAGTTGCGCGACCTATGGCGTTCCCGACCATCTGCCGATCGTCGAGGGCATGTGGCAGCGGCCGATCAACACCTATGGCCGCACGAAACTGATGGGCGAGCATATCCTGCGCGACGCCTGTACGGCGTATGGCCTGGGCGCCATCGCGCTGCGTTACTTCAATGCCGGCGGCGCCGATCCCGAGGGCGAGCTGGGCGAGGAGCACGACCCCGAAACCCACATCGTCCCGCTGATCCTGCAGGCCGCGCACGGGATCCGGCCGCACATTTCCGTCTTCGGCACCGACTACGATACCCCCGATGGCACCTGCGTGCGCGACTACGTGCACGTGACCGATCTCGCGGACGCTCACGTCGCGGCGCTGACGCGCTGCAAGGCGGGCAGTTTCCAGGCCTACAATCTCGGCGCCGGCCGGGGCGCCAGCATCGCCGAGCTGATCGCGCGGGCACGCGTGATCACCGGCCGGGAAATCCTCACCGTCGAGGCGCCGCGGCGGGACGGCGACCCGCCGATCCTGGTGGCCGACGTGGCGCTGGCGAGGCAGGCCCTGGGCTGGGCGCCGGTCCATTCGTCGATCGACGACATCATCCGCAACGCCTGGACCTGGATGACGGATAGCCGGTCGTGCGCCAAGAAGGCAAAGGCCTGCTGAGGGGCCGCGCATGGACCGCGACACCGTCACGCCGCTGCTGATCACTTACAACGAGATCCAGAACATCGAGCGGACGCTGGCGAAGCTCGATTGGGCCCGGCGGATCGTCGTGATCGACAGCGGCAGCACCGACGGTACGCTCGATGTGCTGGCCAGAGATGCGCGCATCGAGGTCGTGCACCGGCCGTTCGACAGCTTCGCCGAGCAGTGCAATTTCGGGCTGAGCCATATAAGCACCGACTGGGTCCTGTCGCTCGATGCCGACTACGAGTTGAGCGACGCGTTCGTTTCCGAGCTGGCCGGGCTGCAGCCTGCCGCCGAAGACACGGGCTACAAGGCGGCCTTCGTCTATCGCATCCACGGCCATCCCCTGCGCGGCACGCTCTATCCGCCGCGCGCCGTGCTCTATCGCGTCAGGGGCGCGCGCTACGAGAACGAGGGCCACGGCCATCGCATCCGCCTGCAGGGCCGCGTCTCGGACCTCAAGGGCACGATCTATCACGATGATCGCAAGCCATTGTCGCGCTGGCTGGGCTCGCAGCTCAAGTACGCGGCGCGCGAGGCGACGCATCTCCTCGAAACGCCGCGCGAGCGGCTGGGCAGGGTCGACCGGATACGCCTGATGGGCTGGCCCGCGCCGATCCTCGTGCTGGGCTACGTGCTGTTCGCGAAGGGCGCGATCCTCGACGGAAAGGCCGGCTGGTTCTACGCCTTCCAGCGCCTGCTGGCCGAGGTGCTGCTCGCCCTGGAGCTGCTGGACCGCCGCCTGTCCGGAGTGGCGGAATAAGGACTGGTGCCGGGTGAGGGGATCGAACCCCCGACCTTCGGTTTACAAAACCGCTGCACTACCGCTGTGCTAACCCGGCAAACTCAATGAATCCAACGAATTTCTTACCTGCTGCCCTCGGTGGATGGTCGGTTTCCCACCCAATTCCCACCGCACCTTGCAAGCGCGCGCACTTTTAGCCTCTAGCGAAGCCATGCGTCCACCCGCAACGCAGCGTCGGTTTGCATGCCCGGGAGGTAGGCGGCGTACACGCCGAGCGTGACGTTGACATTCGCGTGCCCAGCCCTCTCGCTGACGACTTTCACGTGAACGCCGTCCATCAGCAGGTGGGAAATGTGCGTCTGCCGCAAGCCATGCAGCGTGATCGGCGTCACCTTGGTGGCTGCCACGAGGCCCGAAAAGGCCTTGGAGAGGGTGTCAGCGTCCATAGGCGAACCGTCGGCCCGGGTGAAGACCAGCGTCTGGAGCTCCCGCCCCAAACCGATTTTGAGGCGCGCCTCGGTTTGGGCAGCCTTGTGCCGGCTCGGCGCGTCGTCGGGGCCTTGAAGCGCGCTCACCCGATCCGCTCCAGGGACTGCCTGACGGTCAAATTTCCGGCTTCAAAATCGATGTCGGAGCTACGAAGGGCGAGCAGCTCAACCCGCCTGACGCCCGTCGCCACAGCGACGAGGATAGGAAGGTACAGGTCGGTACCGCCAGCCGCTTCCAAGAGAGAGCAAATCTCAGGTTTGGCGAGGATATTGATCTCGCGATGGTGAACGCGATGGAGCTTCACCTCTTGGGCCGGATTCTCGAAGAGGACGCCAAGTCGGATGGTCCCACGCGGATCGTCCACGCCCAGCCCGCCGCGTGCTGGTGGGCCCGGATGATGGAGCTATCGATCAAGGCCATCGACCTCGGTGATTTGGTCCGACTAAGCTTCAAACACCTTCAGAAATACACCAGCCCGGGGCCATCGATCATGGACCTCGTTTAGGCACCATAGCATTCCGGCAGATTTCGCTACGGCGAACCGCCGACACCCACCGCCGCTCAGATCGAAGCGCGCCATCTTCGCCTCGAGCCACGACAGCGAATCAGCTGATCCCGCTCTTGGGAATCAATCCATGAGCAAAGAATCCGGACGGGCGGCAAGAATAGCCGACAGCATTGTCGAGCGACGCCTTTCGCCCTTCCTTGTTCGGGCGATTGGAGGTGGTCATTTCAAGCGCGATAGTTTGCGCCCCGCGGTTCGATTGTTCGCCAATGGTCAGTCTGGTGATCATCCATCCGCTATAGGTGGGCAATCCCGTGCGGCATCGCATTGGATAGACAATGTGGAAAGGAAGGCGACCGCAGGTGGCGTTCGATAAAGGCCCACCGGCTCTACTAGTGATCTGAGGGGCACGCGTGCGCGCGTGATGTTGCGTCATGGGTCTCATTCTCGAACCACGGTTCCTGTTCGATGCGAGCGTTGGCGCTGCGACAACAAAACCCACGGCAGATACTGCCCATTCGGACAGCGCCAAGACACAAGCCGATCACGGTGCTGACAAGAGCACATCTGTAACCGACAGTTCGGGAAAGTCGGGTGAATCAGCCCGCGACGGCGAAAAGGCAAATCCCGGCACGCTGAGTTCGAGTGCCGATCAGACCGGTTCGAAAGCCAACACCAGCGCTGCTGTATCGGCGAATGCCCAAGTCAATTCGATCCTGTTCGTCGATCCGCGTACCTCGGGTTGGCAGGCCCTCGCCGCGAGCGTGTCACCTGACACGGCGGTCATCGTCATCGATCCGACGCTTGACGGCATTGCCCAGGTCACCAAGGCGCTCAATGGGCTGCATGACATCCAACGCATCGACTTCCTGACCTACGGACAAGCCGGAGAGGTCGAGTTGGGCTCCAGGCCCATCAACGACGCAGCGCTGCACGCGAATGCCGGTACAATCGCGAGCTGGCGCGATCATCTGGCGGACGGTGCGCAGATCCAGTTCTGGGGCTGCGACGTCGGCGCGGGTATGGTCGGCGCCGCCTTCGTCAACGACCTACATGCGCTCACGGGCGTTGCGGTGTCGGCATCGAGCGATGCGACCGGCCTGGCGGCGCTCGGCGGCAACTGGGCTCTCGAGGTCACGGCGGGAGAGGTGGCCTACGGCCTGCCGTTCTCGTCGGGGGCCGTTGCCCAGTTCCTTACGGTACTTGATGCGCCGATACCGACCGTCACGCTGAGTGACCTGCCGGGCAGCATCCTGCTGGGTGATACGTTCAGTGCCACCGTCACCTTCGACAATACGGCGGCGAACGGCGTCGGTTACGGGCCGTACATCGATATCTTCGTGCCGAACAATACGCTCGACAAGGTGACGCTGACATCGGCGACCCTGCAAGGCGGAGCATTACCGATCTCCTTCCTGACGCTGTCGACCTCGGTGGAAGGACACCTGGGCGTGCTGGGTGCGATCCATCCGCTGCTGCTCGATTCGTCGGGCAATCCCGAGTTTGTTACGGCGCCGGCCGCAGCGCAGGAAGGCGATTCGCTCTATGTCCTCACCCTGCCGTTCGGCAGCTTCACGGCAGCCCAGACAGAAGCCGTCGTCACGCTGAATTTCCAGATCGACCAGACGAGCGTGCTGACAAACCAGCATGGCGGCCAGCTCATGACGATCGGGGCGCTGGGCGGCTTCATCTACGGGGCCGACGCGCTCAACAATCCGGCGACGGATCCGCCGTTACGTGGCACCAATCCGGCCACTGCAACGGATTCGACGCCCGCCAACGGCTTGGTCAGTGCCAGTGCCTCGGTCGTGCTGGTGCGGACCACCGCACAGGTGATCACGCCGCCGGGGGAAGGCGAAAGCGCCACGGGACAGGATTTCGTCCAGCACATCCAATTGACGGTGACGGCGGCGCCGGCCACCGAAGACAATCCGATCTCGGGTCCGATCACCGCGACCTTCACCCTGCCCGACAACCTCGTCTACAACGGCTCGGGGGCTACCATCACCGGCGGCGGCCCGGGCGCCACCATTGTATTCAACAACGACGCCGCTCCGGGTGGTCAGGGCGGCACCTTCACCATAACCATCCAGAGCATCGAGGCTCCGCAGGAAGCCGTGATCGACATTCCGGTCTACGTGCCGGAGACCGCCGCCGACGGGACGCCGGTACTCGACCCGGACACCGGCGCGTCGGAAACAATCACGGTCGGCTCCGTGGACTACACCGGCGGGACCTGGAATCCTTGGGATGGCTCAGCTGACGAAGGCATCCCGTACACGCTCACTGGCAACACCACCCTGGCGACAGCTTTCACGGCACGCTCGCTGGCGGTGCAGGTCAGTGCCTTCGATATCACCAGCAACAGCGCGACGACCTTTCGGCCGGGTGACGACATCGAATACACGATGAAGTTCCAGGTCTCGGACTTCTTCCATTTCGATCAGCTAAATCTGCAAGCCGTGCTCGATGACGGCTTCACCCTCGATCCCTCGATCGCGCCGATCCTGACGCTGACGCCTGCCGGCGGGGGCACGCCGGTCGTGATCGACCTCGGCACGATTACCAACGGTACGTTCGACACGATCAGCGGCCAGACGGTGGCGAGCAGCGGCAGCAACGCCAATTGGTCGTACACCCGCGACAACGCGGGCGACGGCACGACGACGGTCACCCTGGTGCCTTCGAGCGCAATCAATGCGGCGACCGGATCGGCTATCCTCGACGGCGGCATGACCGGCACGCTGACCTTCCGTGCTCAGGTCCTCGACAGATACACCCACGATCCTGTCGATACGGTCGATGTACCCAACCAGGGTGCCAGCATCACCGAGCTCGACACTGTGCATACCGAGGTGACCGGCTCGGGTCGCGTGGTCGGCCCGCTCGGCTTCCCGACGACGATCCCTGGCACAGAGGTCAGCGACTCTTCGGACGGGACACTTACCATACCGCAGGGTGATGCCGAGGTTCTGGTTGTCGCGATCAACGGCGTGCTGCAATCCTTCGATGCAAGTGCCACGCCCAACGTCCAGCCGGGCGACACTGTCACCTACGCCATCATCTACGACCTGGTCACCGGCGACTACAACTCGCTGATCGAGTCGGCTTTCATGCCGCTGCCGATCGTCAGCGTCAGCGACCCGCTGGCCGACGGCAGCAATCTGGCTTTCGTGCAGGACGCGCCCCTGACCAGCCTTTCCGACGCGGCGCCACAGGCCGGCCACTACGCGCTCTACCAGCCGTCGTCGGGCATGGATGCGGCGGTGAGCGTCGATGGCGTGTCGAACAAGATCACGTTCGACTTCGGCCATCGCGACGATCCCGGCAATGCCGCCGGTCAGAGGGCGATCGTCGTCTTCAGCTTCAGAGTTACGACGCAGCCGTTCGCCGATGGCATGAGCCTGACCGCGCAGGGCGAGGCGACCTTCACCAACGGCAGCGGCACGAGCACGCCGATCGGCGACCTGAGCGGCATCACGCTCAACGAGCCCGACCTCGCCCAGAACTCGAAGACAGGTATCGCCTCGCTGGTCGACGACAGTCTCGACCCGAAGACCGGCGGTTACACCGTGCAGGGGACCGGTGCGTCGGCCGATCCCTCGACGCTTTACGACCCAGCGGGCACCGGCGGCGATCCTTTCGTCGACGGCAGCGGCGGGCCGACCACCGTCGGCGACCTGCAGGATCTAAACGTCACAGGCGCCGACGGCTCCGACACCGTACGGGTGATCATCACCATCGCCAATTCCGGCTCGAGCACCAGCGGCGCCTTCGACGTCACCGTCTCAAGCGCGTTGCCGACCGGCTACACGATCGCAGACATCTCCAACATCACCGCCACTCGCACCGGCGGCCTGCCGGTCAGCCTGGTCGCCAATGCCGACTATAACAACGGCACGATGGCGGATCTCTTCACGACGCAGGGCGTGATGCTGGAGGATCCGGGCAGCAGTTCGTCGACCCCAATTCCGACGCTCTACGGCGTCAACGACGTCGCGCATCGCAACGTGCTCACGATCGCCTACGATCTCAAGCTGCATCCCGGCCAGTCGGCGGGAACGGTGCTGAGCGCAGTCGGTACCATCGTCAATTACTCCAATTCCTTCAACGGAGTGGCCAACGGCGACGGCTTTGTGACCGACGGCGTTCCGATCAACGGCAGCCCGGCGGACCTCACCGACGACGCCACGGTCACCACGACATCGCCGGACCTCGACAAGACTTTCGGCCCGTCGGACGTGCCGCAGAACGACAATGTCGATCCGGCCTTTCCCAATGCAACGGTCGTGGTCGGCGAGACCCGTGAGATCACCATCGTCGTGACCTTGCCGCAGGGCACGCTGGTCAACGGCTCCGACACCGTGAAGGTGACGGAGCTGCTGCCGGACAACGAGATCTTCCGCAACCTCGTGTCGATAACCGGCAGCAGCGGCGTTACCCTGACGCCGGGCGGCGCCAGCGTGTCGGGCGGCACCGTGACGTTCGACCTGGGCTCGGTCGTGCAGAACGGCAATAGCGATTCGCCCGCGACCGTCACCATCAAGTACAACGCCTATTTCGCCGACGGCTCGAATACCGATGGCACTCAGTTCGCCAGCACCGCCAACCTGGTTTACGAGGGTGCTGGCATACCGCCGGTCACGATCACCTTCATTGAGCACGATCCGCAGCTGTCGGCGTCGCTGACCGATGATGCGGGCGGCATCGTCTTCAGCGACAAGACGATTACCTACACCTATACGGTCACCAATAGCGGCCTTGTCGAGGCTCAGGCGACCTTGTCGGCGCTGCAGCTCCCGTCGGGATTGGTCTATGTACCCGGATCGTTGCATCGCATTTCGGCGACGAATTCGCCCGACTCGGGAACGGCGGTCGACGATTCCAACGGCGCGGCCGGCACGCTGACGGTCAATCCGGGCATCATCGATCCCGGCGGCAGCGTCACCTATACCTTCCAGGCCACCGTCGCGGCGGACCTTCCGTCGGGTACCGACCTCACCACCGCGACAACCTCACCGAGCATCGCGAAGTCGATCGCCGCGCCGCAGTCACCTGCCGAGGCGCGAACGTACGCCATCAACGCCAGCGATCCGCTGTTCGTGCGCAGCCTGGGCACGACCCTGTATATCAGCGGCGAGGCCAATGGCACGACAGTGGTCAGTGCCGCGGCGCCGGTGACCAGCGCCGACGTGGTTATCGGCGACATCACCCGGCTGCATGGCCAGGTGCTGCTCCCGGAAGGCACCAACAACAATGTGGTGCTGGACTTCACCTTGCCCGCCGGTCTCAGCGCCTTCAGCGCCGACGGTACGATAACCCTGGCGCTGATCAGCGACACCGGCCATGTCATCTCGACGACGATCGATCCGTCGGGCAATACGGCCGGCCTGCAGGTCACCCAGGGCACGACGGCGATCGACCCGACGACCTACACGCCGACCTTCGTTGTGCCGGTGTCCGCGATCGATACCAGCGTGCCGGGCCATCTGCGCATCACTCTCGGCACGGTGACCGACAACGACGTGTCGCCCTTGCCGAACTATGCCGTGGTGGAGTTCAACGCGCGCGTCAACAACATCGCGTCCAACCAGGAAGGCACGATCCTTCAGCCGACCTTCCTGGTCGAGGCGAACGGCAGCAACACGCCGAGCAGCAGCGTCAGTGAGACCGTACGCGAACCCAACGTCACCCTCACGAAGGCCGTGACGGCGATCAACACGCCGGATGGCAGCGTCGTCTACCAGGTGACGCTGACGAACAACGGAACGGCGACGGCCTATGCCCTGAGCATCACCGACCCGCTGCCCAGCAATACCGACAGCATCAGCGGCTTCTCGGCGACGGGCGACGCGACCAACCTGTCGACGACACAGGGCGGCGGCAACATCTTTACCGCAACGATGGACCTTGGCGTCGGCCAGTCGCAGGTCTTCACCTACACGCTGAGGGTTGCCGATCCTCTGGCGCCCGTGCCGCCCACGACGACGACCGAAGTCTGGCAATCGATGAACCCGACCATCTCGACCGCGTTCGGCAGCGCTGTCGGTCCGGTCGGCAGCGCCACCGGCGCGCGCGATGGTTCGAGCCTGCCGACGCCGGGCGGTCTGAACGACTACTGGCAGCAGGTCGTCACCTCGCTGGGCACGGCCTCCGGCCAGATCTGGGAAGCGCTCGGCAATACGCCTGGAACCTACGACCCGTTGATCCACACGGCGCTCGGTGGCGTGACCGTGACGCACAATTCGCCCGGCCCCGACGGTGTATTCGGCACCGGTGACGATCTGTTCCAGTCCGGCATCAGCGCGATCGACGGGCGCTGGTTCTTCGGCCTCATCCCCAACGGCTTCTTCCGCATCAACCTTCCGGCAAGCGGCTCGAACGGCCTGCCGGCTTCGGAGACGCTGGTCTACAACCCGTTCGGCGATCTCACGACGCTGCCGGCGCGAGCCAACGGAACGGCCGTCGGGACGGCTGTGACCGGCATGGACTTCGCCTACGAACTGCCCGACACCGCGCCGGTGCTGGGTAACTGGTATGACACGACCACGCCGCAGATCGTGAATCCTGGGCAGACAGTCTTGCTCACCTCGACTGGTGCTGCAACGGCCACAGACCTCGAACTCGACAAGCTGGTCGCGGCCAACGAGGGCTACTCCTACGAAGGCGCGGTGCTGACGGTGCAGCGCTACAACGGCGGCACCAGCAGCGCGACCGCGATCCCCAACCCCAACGACGTGTTCGGCGGCGACGGCCAACTCGTCTTCAGCGGCTCCAATGTCGTTCTGGACGGCGTGACCATCGGCACGTTCGTGCAATCCGCCGGCGTGCTGACGCTGACCTTCGGAGTAGGCACGACCTCGGCCAGCGTCGCGGGCGTGTTGAACCACCTTACTTATTCGAATCCCAGCCCCACGCTGACGCCCGTTGCATACATCGGCGCCAGACTGTCCGATGGGAACACCAACAACGTGCCGCTGGCGGGCGGGACGACGACGGGTCGGCAGGGCACCGGCGGCATCAAGACCAGCGCGCCGGTATTCGCACTGATCGCGATCGCCCCGTCGGGCACTTTCACCAGCACCTACATCGAGCCCAACGACACGCCGGCTGAGGACAGCGCCGTCTTCCTGGATACAACGCAGATCGATCTGACCGGGACATCCCTGACGCAGATCGACATCACGCTCCAGGGCGGATTCACGGCGGCCGAGGATGTGCTCGCCTTCACCAACGATGGCGCCACCATGGGCGACATCCAGGGCGTCTACGACGCCTCGACCGGAACGATGACTCTGACCTCGGCCACGGCGACGGCCGCCGAATGGTCCGCGGCCGCCGGCGCGGTGAGATACTACAACACCAGCGACACGCCGAACACGGTGCAACGTGACGTCAACTACACGTTCACGGGCGGGTCTGCGCCTGTCGGTGGCGTGCTGGGCCACATTCAAGTGGTTGCAGCCAACGACTCGCCGATCCTGAGCACGGGTGGGCTCGTGCTGGTCGATGCCGTCGAAGACGGCTTCGATGACCCGATCGGCGCCGTGGGCACGTTGGTGACCGACCTCGCCGACGCCAACATCACCGATCCGGACGGCGCCAATGCGCATGACGGTTCGGCCCTTGGGCCGAAGGGCCTGGTGATCGTCGGGGCGGACACCACACTCGGCGAGTGGTGGTTCACGACCGACGGCGGGGCCAACTGGACGCGCTTTGCCGGCGCCGGCCTCACCGCGATCTCGACAAGCAATGCCTTGCATCTGTCGGCGGATGGGTCGACCCGCGTCTATTTTCAGCCGGACACGCCTGACTTCAACGGACAACAGGGCGTGGCTCTCACGATCCGCGCCTGGGATCAGGCCGATAGCGTGGTCAACGGCACGCTGTCGGCGCTGCCCACGGATTCGCCGCTTGGCAGCGGCGTCAATACGGGCGGATCGGCCTATTCGTCGGAGACCGACGATGTTCCGCAGGTCGTCGACCCGGTGAACGATGCGCCGATCGCCACGGGATCGACGACGCTGACCATAACGGCAGAGGACATGATTAATCCGCCCGGTGCGACGGTGTCGTCGCTGTTCTCGGGCGCCTTCACGGATACGGCAGACGATCAGACGGCATCGGGCGGCTCGTCGGCCAATACGTTCGCGGGCATCGCCATAACGGGCAACACCTCCGATCCGGCACAGGGTATCTGGCGGTATTCGACCGACGGCGGGTCGACCTGGACCGATATCTCGACCAGCCTGTCGGCCTCCAGCTCCCTGGTGCTGTCGGGAAATGTCTTTCTGGACTTCCGTCCGGCCGCCGACTTCAACGGCACGCCGACGGGCGGCCTGCAGGCGCGGTTGATCGACAACTCGACCGACGTGCCGGTGACGGCCGGCATCACTGGCCTGACCATTCAGACGGTCGGCAACCTGGCAATCAATGGCGTCGACGTCTCGGGCAGTAACAGCGGCGGAATCACGGCGGTGAGCCTGGCCGATGTGCCGCTGACGACGACGGTGTCGCCGGTCAACGACGCGCCGATCGCGACGGGCTCGACGACGCTGGTGGCGACGGCGGAGGATACCGTCAATCCGCCGGGCGCCACGGTAGCATCGTTGTTCTCGGGCAATTTCTCCGACGACACCGACGACCAGACGCAGGAGGCCGCGGACGGCTCCACGGCGAACCTGCTGGCCGGCATCGCGATCACGAGCAACACGTCGGATCCGGCGCAGGGAACCTGGCGCTACTCGACAGACGGCGGCTCGACCTGGACCAACATCTCGACGGGCGTGTCCGCGTCGAATGCGCTGGTCCTATCCAGAAGTGTCCTGGTGGACTTCAAGCCGGCGGCGAACTTCAACGGAACGCCAACGGGCGGGCTCCAGGCGCGGCTGGTCGACACCTCGACCGACGTACCGGTGAGTCCCGGGGTCACCGGTGCGCAGCTCGCCATTGCGACGGGGACCTCGCGGGCGATTACGGGCGTCGACGTGTCGGGCAGCAACAGCGGTGGCACGACGGCGGTGAGCCTGCAGAGCGTCGCGCTGACGACAGTGGTGTCGCCGGTCAACGACGCGCCCATCGCCACGGGTTCGACCACGCTGGTGGTGACGGCGGAAGACACGGCCAACCCGCCGGGTGCGACGGTGCAGTCGCTGTTCGCGGGGAATTTCTCCGACGATGCCGACGACCAGACTGAGGAAGCGGCGGACGGCTCCGTGGCGAATACCTTTGCCGGCATCGCGATTACCGGCAACACGTCGGATCCGGCGCAGGGAGCCTGGCGTTACTCGACGGACGGTGGCGCTACCTGGACGGACGTCTCCGTGAGCGTGTCGGCAACCAATGCCCTCGTGCTGTCGAACGACGCGCTGCTGGACTTCCGTCCGGCGGCGGACTTCAACGGCACGCCGACAGGTGGCTTGCAGGCCCGGCTGATCGACACCTCGACCGACGTGCCGGTCAGCGGCACCATGACCGGCGCGGCGCTTGCGGGCTCGTCGCAAGCGATCGCGGGCGTCGATGTCTCGGGCAGCAACAGCGGTGGCGTGACCGCAGTCAGCCTGGCCGACGTGCCGCTGACGACGACGGTTTCGCCGGTCAACGACGCGCCGATTGCGGCGGGCTCGACGAGCCTCGTGGTGACGGCGGAAGATACGGCCAACCCACCGGGTGCGACGGTCGAGACACTGTTCTCCGGCAACTTCTCCGACACCACTGACGACCAGACGGCATCTGGCGGCTCCGTGGCCAATACGCTGGCCGGCATCGCGATCACGGGCAACACGTCGGATCCGGCGCAGGGAATCTGGCGCTACTCCACGGATGGCGGGGCGAACTGGACGAGCATCGGTGCCGGCGTGTCGGCGACCAACTCCCTGGTGCTGGCGAAAGATGTCCTGCTCGATTTCCGCCCGGTCGGCGACTTCAACGGCACCCCGTCGGGCGGGCTGCAGGCCCGTCTGATCGACAACTCGACCGACGTGCCGGTGGTCGCCGGCATTACCGGCCTTTCCCTGCAGACGATCGGCACCCTGGCGATTCCGGGGGTCGACGTGTCGGCATTGGGCGGCCATAGCGGTGGGACGACGGCAGTCAGCCTGGCGAACGTCGACCTGACGACGACGGTGTCGCCGGTGAACGATGCGCCGATCGCGACGGGCTCGACGACCCTCGCCGTTACGGCGGAAGATACGACCAACCCGCCGGGCGCGACAGTGGCGTCGTTGTTCTCAGGCAACTTCTCCGACACGACGGACGAGCAGGCGGGATCGGGCGGCTCATCGGCCAACACGCTGGCTGGCGTTGCGATCACCGGAAACAGCTCCGATCCGGCGCAGGGGACGTGGCGCTACTCGACCGATGGCGGCGCGACCTGGACGGATATCTCCACCAGCCTGTCTGCCACCAGTGCCCTCGTGCTCTCGAATGACGCACTGCTGGACTTCCGTCCGGCGGCGGACTTCAACGGCACGCCGACGGGTGGCCTGCAGGCCCGACTGATCGACACGTCGAGCGACGTGCCGGTGAGCGGCACGACCACCGGCGCGGCGCTGGCGGGTTCGTCGCAGGCGATCGCCGGCGTCGACGTGTCGGTGCTGGGTGGCCACAGCGGCGGCATCACTGCGGTCAGCCTGGCGAACGTCGACCTGACGACGACGGTATCGCCGGTCAACGACGCGCCGATCGCGACGGGAACGACGACGCTCGTGGTGACGGCGGAGGACACGGCCAATCCGCCGGGCGCGACCGTGCAGTCGTTGTTCGCCGGCAACTTCTCCGACGATGCCGACGACCAGACACAGGAGTCCGCGGACGGTTCCGTGGCGAACGGCTTTGCCGGCATCGCGATCACCGGCAACGCGTCGGATCCGGCGCAAGGAACCTGGCGCTACTCGACCGACGGCGGAGCGACCTGGACGAACATCGCAGCGGGCAGCGTATCGGCGACCGGCGCGCTGGTCCTGTCGAACGACGCACTGCTGGACTTCCGTCCGGCGGCGGACTTCAACGGCACGCCGACGGGTGGGCTGCAGGCGCGGCTGATCGATACCTCGACCGATGTGCCGGTGAGCGGCACGACGACCGGCGCGGCGCTGGCAGGCTCGTCGCAGGCGATCGCCGGCGTCGATGTATCGGGCAGCAACAGCGGTGGCATCACCGCAGTCAGCTTGGCCGATGTTCCTCTGACGACGACGGTATCGCCGATCAACGATGCACCGATCGCGACCGGTTCCGCGACGCTGGTGGTGACGGCGGAAGACACGGCCAGCCCGCCGGGCGCGACGGTGACGGCGCTGTTCTCGGGCAACTTCTCTGATACGGCCGACGACCAAGCGGCATCGGGTGGATCCTCGGCGAACACGCTGGCCGGTATCGCGATCGCGGGCAACACGTCGGACCCGGCGCAGGGAACCTGGCGCTACTCGACCGACGGCGGTGCGACCTGGACGGATATCTCCTTGAGCGTGTCGGCCACGAATGCGCTCGTTCTCTCGAACGACGCACTGCTGGACTTCCGTCCGGCGGCGGACTTCAACGGCACGCCGACGGGTGGGCTGCAGGCCCGTCTGATCGACACCTCGACCGACGTGCCGGTTAGCGGCACGACGACCGGCGCAGCGCTGGCGGGTTCGTCGCAGGCCATTGCCGGCGTCGACGTGTCGGGCAGCAACAGTGGCGGCACGACCGCGGTGAGCGTGGACGATGTTCCGCTCACGACGACCGTGTCGCCGGTCAACGATGCACCGATCGCGACCGGTTCGACGACACTGACCGTAACCGCCGAAGATACCGCCAATCCGCCGGGCGCGACGGTATCGTCCTTGTTCTCGGGCAACTTCTCCGACACGGCCGACGACCAGACGCAGGAAGCTACGGACGGTTCCGTGGCCAACACGCTGGCGGGCATCGCGATCACCGGCAACACATCGGATCCGGCGCAGGGGACCTGGCGCTACTCGACCGACGGCGGCGCGACCTGGACGGACATCGCAGCCGGCAGCGTCTCGGCGACCAATGCCCTTGTGCTCTCAAACGACGCGCTGCTGGACTTCCGTCCGGCGACGGATTTCAACGGCACGCCGACGGGTGGGCTGCAGGCCCGTCTGATCGACACCTCGACCGATGTGCCGGTGACCGGCACGACCACCGGCGCGGCGCTTGCGGGTTCGTCGCAGGCGATTGCCGGCGTCGATGTGTCGGGCAGCAACAGCGGCGGCACGACCGCAGTCAGCTTGGCCGATGTTCCTCTGACGACGACGGTGTCGCCGGTCAACGACGCGCCGATTGCGACAGGTTCGACGAGCCTCGTGGTGACGGCGGAAGACACGGCGAACCCGCCGGGTGCAACCGTGCAGTCGCTGTTCTCCGGCAACTTCTCCGACACGGCCGACGACCAGACGCAGGAAGCCGCGGACGGTTCCGTAGCCAACACGCTGGCGGGCATCGCGATCACCGGGAACACGTCGGATCCGGCACAGGGGGCCTGGCGCTACTCGACCGACGGCGGCACGACCTGGACCGACATCTCGACCAGCCTGTCGGCGACCAGTGCGCTGGTCCTGTCGAACGACGCACTGCTCGACTTCCGTCCAGCGGCCGACTTCAACGGCACGCTGACCGGCGGGCTGCAGGCCCGTCTGATCGATACGTCGACCGACGTGCCGGTGAGCGGCACCACGACGGGCGCGGCGCTTGCGGGTTCGTCGCAGGCGATCGCGGGCGTCGATGTCTCGGGCAGTAACAGCGGCGGCGCGACGGCGGTGAGTGTCGACGACGTACCGCTATTCACCACTGTCTCCCCGGTGAACGATGCGCCCATCGCTTCTGGTTCGACGGTGCTGGCGGTAACGGCGGAAGATACGACCAACCCGCCGGGTGCGACGGTGACGTCCTTGTTCGGCGGCAACTTCTCCGACACGGCGGACGACCAGACGGCGTCGGGTGGTTCGTCGGCGAACACGCTGGCCGGCATCGCGATCACCGGCAACACGTCGGATCCGGCGCAGGGAACTTGGCGCTACTCGACCGACGGCGGCACGACCTGGACGGATATCTCCACCAGCCTGTCGGCGACCAGCGCGCTGGTCCTGTCGAACGACGCGCTGCTGGACTTCCGTCCGGCGGCGGACTTCAACGGCACGCCTACGGGTGGGCTGCAGGCCCGTCTGATCGACACCTCGACCGACGTGCCGGTCAGCGGCACCACGACGGGTGCGGCGCTGGCGGGCTCGTCGCAGGCGATTGCCGGCGTGAACGTGTCGGGCAGCAACAGCGGCGGCGCGACGGCGGTGAGCGTGGACGATGTCCCGCTGATCACGACAGTGTCGCCCGTCAACGATGCGCCGATCGCGACAGGCTCGACGACGCTGACGGCAACATCTGAGGACACGGCCAATCCGCCGGGCGCCACGGTATCGTCCTTGTTCTCGGGCAACTTCTCCGACACGGCCGACGACCAGACGGGAGCGGGTGGGTCTTCGGCGAATGCGCTGGCCGGTATCGCGATCACCGGCAATACGTCGGATCCGGCGCAGGGAACCTGGCGCTACTCGACCGACGGCGGTGCGACCTGGACGGATATCTCCTCGAGTGTGTCGGCCACGAATGCGCTCGTGCTCTCGAACGACGCGCTGCTGGACTTCCGTCCGGCGGCGGACTTCAACGGCACGCCGACTGGCGGGCTGCAGGCCCGCCTGATCGACACCTCGACCGATGTGCCGGTGACCGGCACGACCACCGGCGCGGCGTTGGCGGGCTCGTCGCAGGCGATTGCAGGCGTCGACGTCTCGGGCAGTAACAGCGGCGGCGCGACGGCGGTGAGTGTCGACGACGTACCGCTATCCACCACTGTCTCCCCGGTGAACGATGCGCCCATCGCTTCTGGTTCGACGGTGCTGGCGGTAACGGCGGAAGATACGACCAACCCGCCGGGTGCGACGGTGACGGCGCTGTTCGGCGGCAATTTCTCAGACACGACGGATGACCAGAACGCCTCGGGCGGTTCGTCGGCCAACACGCTGGCGGGCATTGCGATCACCGGCAACACGTCGGATCCGGCGCAGGGAACCTGGCGTTACTCGACCGACGGCGGTGCGACCTGGACGGATATCTCCTTGAGTGCGTCGGCCACGAACGCGCTGGTCCTGTCGAATGATGCCTTGCTGGACTTCCGTCCGGCGGCGGACTTCAACGGCACGCCTACGGGTGGGCTGCAGGCGCGGTTGATCGACACCTCGACCGATGTGCCGGTCACCGGCACGACGACGGGTGCCGCTCTCGCCGGCTCCTCGCAGGCCATTGCCGGCGTCGATGTCTCGGGCAGCAACAGCGGTGGAACCACTGCGGTGAGTGTCAACGATGTGCCGCTGACGACGACGGTGTCGCCGGTCAACGATGCACCGATCGCGACCGGTTCGACGACACTGACCGTAACCGCCGAAGATACCGCCAATCCGCCGGGCGCGACGGTGACGGCGCTGTTCTCGGGGAACTTCTCCGATGATGCCGACGACCAGACTCAGGAAGCCGCGGACGGTTCCGTGGCCAATACGCTGGCGGGCATCGCGATCACCGGCAACACGTCGGATCCGGCGCAGGGAATCTGGCGCTACTCGATCGACGGCGGTGCGACCTGGACGGATATCACCGCCAGCAGCGTCTCGGCGAGCAGTGCACTCGTGCTCTCGAACGACGCATTGCTCGACTTCCGTCCGGCAACGAACTTCAACGGCACGCCGACGGGCGGCCTGCAGGCGCGGCTGATCGACACCTCGACCGACGTGCCGGTGAGCGGCACGACCACCGGCGCGGCGCTGGCGGGTTCGTCGCAGGCGATCATCGGCGTCGACGTGTCGGTGCTGGGTGGCCACAGCGGCGGAATCACCGCGGTCAGCCTGGCGAACGTGCTGCTGACGACGACGGTGTCGCCGGTGAACGACGCGCCGATCGCGACCGGGACGGCGACGCTCGTGGTGACGGCGGAAGACACGGCCAATCCGCCGGGTGCAACGGTCGAGACACTGTTCTCGAGCAACTTCTCCGACACCGCCGACGACCAGACGGCATCGGGCGGCTCTTCGGCCAATACGCTGGCGGGCATTGCCATCACCGGCAATACGTCGGATCCGGCGCAGGGAACCTGGCGCTATTCGACGGATGGTGGTGCGACCTGGACCGACATTGGTGCGGGCGTGTCGGCGACCAACGCTCTCGTGCTGTCCAACGACGCGCTGCTGGACTTCCGTCCGGCGGCCGACTTCAACGGCACGCCGACGGGTGGGCTGCAGGCCCGTCTGATCGACACGTCGAGCGACGTGCCGGTGAGCGGCACGACGACGGGCGCGGCGCTGGCTGACTCTTCGCAGGCGATCGCCGGCGTCGACGTCTCGGTGCTGGGTGGCCATAGCGGCGGGATCACTGCGGTTAGCCTGGCGAACGTCGACCTGACGACGACGATCTCGCCGGTCAACGATGCACCGATCGCGACCGGGTCGACGGTGTTGCCGGTAACAGCGGAAGAAACGGCCAGCCCGCCAGGTGCAACGGTGCAGTCGCTGTTCTCGGGGAATTTCTCCGATGATGCCGACGACCGGACGCAGGAAGCCGCGGACGGTTCCGTGGCCAACACGCTGGCGGGCATCGCGATCACCGGCAACACGTCGGATCCGGCGCAGGGAACCTGGCGCTACTCGACCGACGGCGGCACGACCTGGACGGATATCTCCTTGAGTGTGTCGGCCACGAATGCGCTCGTACTCTCGAACGACGCGCTGCTGGACTTCCGTCCGGCGGCGGACTTCAACGGCACGCCGACCGGCGGGCTGCAGGCCCGGCTGATCGACACGTCGACCGACGTGCCGGTGAGCGGCACGACGACGGGCGCGGCGCTGGCGGGTTCGTCGCAGGCGATCGCGGGCGTCGACGTCTCGGGCAGCAACAGCGGCGGCGTGACCGCGGTGAGCGTCGACGATGTGCCGCTGACGACGACGGTGTCGCCGGTCAACGACGCGCCGATTGCGACAGGTTCGACGAGCCTCGTGGTGACGGCGGAAGACACGGCCAATCCGCTGGGTGCAACGGTCGAGACACTGTTCTCCAGCAATTTCTCCGACACGGCCGACGACCAGACGGCATCGGGCGGCTCTTCGGCCAATACGCTGGCCGGCATCGCGATCACCGGCAACACGTCGGATCCGGCGCAAGGGACCTGGCGTTATTCCACGGACGGCGGCGCGACCTGGACGGATATCTCCTTGAGTGTGTCGGCCACGAACGCGCTGGTCCTGTCGAATGATGCCTTGCTGGACTTCCGTCCGGCGGCGGACTTCAACGGTACGCCGACGGGTGGCCTGCAGGCCCGGCTGATCGACACGTCGACCGATGTGCCGGTCACCGGCACGACGACGGGTGCCGCTCTCGCCGGCTCCTCGCAGGCAATTGCCGGCGTCGACGTCTCGGGCAGCAACAGCGGCGGCACCACCGCGGTCAGCGTGGCCGATGTGCCGCTGACGACGACGGTGTCGCCGGTCAACGACGCGCCGATTGCGACCGGTTCGACGACGCTCGTGGTGACGGGTGAGGACACCTCCAATCCGCTCGGTGAGACGGTGACGTCGCTATTCGGCGGCAACTTCTCCGACACGACGGATGACCAGACGGGGTCGGGCGGTTCGTCGGCCGATATGCTGGCCGGCATTGCCATCACGGGCAACACGTCGGATCCGGCGCAAGGTACGTGGCGCTACTCGATCGACGGCGGCGCGACCTGGACGGACATCGTCGCTGGCAGTGTGTCGGCGACTAGCGCCTTGGTCCTGTCGAATGATGCCTTGCTGGACTTCCGTCCGGCGGCGGACTTCAACGGCATGCCGACGGGTGGCTTGCAGGCCCGTCTGATCGACACCTCGACCGACGTGCCTGTCACCGGCACCACGACCGGCGCGGCGCTGGCGGGCTCCTCGCAGGCCATTGCCGGCGTCGACGTGTCGGGCAGCAACAGCGGCGGGACCGCCGCGGTGAGCGTCAACGACGTTCCGCTGACGACGACGGTGTCGCCGGTCAACGATGCACCGATTGCGACTGGTTCGACGACGCTGGTGGTGACGGCGGAAGATGCTGCGAATCCGCCGGGGGCGACGGTAACGTCGCTGTTCTCGGGGAACTTCTCCGACACGGCGGACGACCAGACAGAGTCGGGCGGTTCGTCGTCGAACACGCTGGCAGGCATCGCGATCACCAGCAACACGTCGGATCCGGCGCAGGGAACCTGGCGTTACTCGACAGACGGCGGCGCGACCTGGACGGATATCTCCTTGAGCGTGTCGGCCACGAATGCTCTGGTCCTGTCGAATGATGCCTTGCTGGATTTCCGTCCGGCGGCCGACTTCAACGGCACTCCGACGGGTGGCCTGCAGGCGCGGCTGATCGACACCTCGACCGATGTGCCGGTCACCGGCACGACGACGGGTGCCGCTCTCGCCGGCTCTTCGCAGGCTATTGCCGGTGTCGACGTGTCGGGCAGCAACAGCGGCGGCACAACCGCAGTCAGCCTGGCCGACGTGCAGCTGACGACGACGGTGTCGCCGGTGAACGACGCACCGATCGCTTCCGGCTCGACGAGCCTGACGGTAACCGCGGAAGACACGAGCAACCCCCCGGGTGCAACCGTGCAGTCGCTGTTCGCCGGCAACTTCTCCGACGATGCCGATGACCAGACGCAGGAAGCCGCGGACGGCTCGGTGGCAAATACCTTTGCCGCTATAGCGATCACCGGCAACACGTCGGATCCGGCGCAGGGAACCTGGCGCTACTCGACCGACGGCGGTGCGACCTGGACGGATATCTCCTTGAGTGTGTCGGCCACGAATGCGCTCGTACTCTCGAACGACGCGCTGCTGGACTTCCGTCCGACGGCGAACTTCAACGGCACGCCGACGGGTGGGCTGCAAGCGCGGCTGATCGACACTTCGACCGATGTGCCGGTGAGCGGCACGACGACCGGCGCGGCGCTGGCAGGTTCGTCGCAGGCGATCGCCGGCGTCGATGTCTCGGGCAACAACAGTGGCGGCACGACGGCGGTGAGCCTGCAGAGCGTCGCGCTGACCACAGTGGTGTCGCCGGTCAACGACGCGCCCATCGCCACGGGTTCGACCACGTTGGTGGTGACGGCGGAAGACACGGCCAACCCTCCCGGCGCGACGGTGCAGTCGTTGTTCTCGGGGAACTTCTCCGATGATGCCGACGACCAGACTGAGGAAGCGGCGGACGGTTCCGTGGCCAATACGCTGGCCGGCATCGCGATCACCGGCAACACGTCGGATCCGGCGCAGGGAACCTGGCGCTACTCGACCGACGATGGCGCGACCTGGACGGATATCACCGCCGGCAGCGTCTCGGCGAGCAGTGCACTCGTGCTCTCGAACGACGCGCTGCTGGACTTCCGTCCGACAGCCAACTTCAACGGCACGCCTGCCGGCGGCCTGCAGGCGCGGCTGATCGACACCTCGACCGACGTGCCGGTCAGCGGCACGACCACCGGCGCGGCCCTGGCAGGCTCATCACAGGCGATCGCCGGCGTGGATGTCTCGGGCAGCAACAGCGGTGGCATCACCGCAGTCAGCTTGGCCGATGTTCCGCTGACGACGACGGTATCGCCGATCAACGATGCACCGATCGCGACCGGTTCGACGACACTGACCGTAACCGCCGAAGACACGGCCAACCCGCCGGGCGCGACGGTGACGCAGCTATTCTCGGGGAACTTCTCTGATAATGCCGACGACCAGACGCAGGAGGTCGCGGACGGTTCCGTGGCCAATACGCTGGCCGGCATCGCGATCACCGGCAACACGTCGGATCCGGCGCAGGGAACCTGGCGCTACTCGACCAACGGTGGCGCGACCTGGACGGATATCACCACCGGTAGCGTCTCGGTGACCAATGCACTCGTTCTCTCGAACGACGCGCTGCTGGACTTCCGGCCGGCGGCGAACTTCAACGGCACGCCGACGGGCGGGCTGCAGGCCCGGCTGATCGACACCTCGACCGACGTTCCGGTGTCGGGCACGACGACCGGCGCGGCGCTGGCGAACTCATCTCAGGCGATTGTTGGCGTCGATGTATCGGGCAGCAACAGCGGCGGCACGACCGCGGTCAGCCTGGCTGACGTGCAGCTGACGACGACGGTTTCGCCGATCAACGACGCACCCATCGCCACAGGCTCTACGATTCTGAGCGTGACAGGTGAAGATACGGCCAACCCTCCCGGCGCGACGGTGCAGTCGCTGTTCTCGGGGAACTTCTCCGACGATGCCGACGACCAGACCGCTTCTGGCGGCTCGTCGTCGAACACGCTGGCGGGCATCGCGATCACGGGCAACACGTCGGATCCGGCGCAGGGAACCTGGCGCTACTCGATCGACGGCGGGACGACCTGGACCAACGTCTCCACAAGCCTGTCGGCGACCAGTGCGCTGGTCCTGTCAAACGACACACTGTTGGACTTCCGTCCGGCGGCCGACTTCAACGGCACGCCGACGGGTGGGCTGCAGGCCCGTCTGATCGACACGTCGAGCGACGTGCCGGTGAGCGGCACCACGACGGGCGCGGCCCTGGCTGGTTCGTCGCAGGCAATATCGGGCGTCGACGTATCGGCCCTGGGCGGCCACAGCGGTGGAATCACGGCAGTCAGTTTGGCGAATGTCGATCTGACGACGACGGTGTCACCGGTCAACGACGCGCCGATCGCGACGGGTTCGACCACGCTTACGGTTACGGCGGAAGACACGGCCAATCCGCCGGGTACCTCCGTGACGACGCTGTTCGGCGGCAACTTCTCCGACACGGCGGACGACCAGATGGGCTCTGGCGGCTCGTCGGCCAACACGCTGGCGGGCATCGCCATCACCGGCAACACCTCGGATCCGGCACAGGGAACCTGGCGGTACTCGATCGACGGCGGTGCGACCTGGACGGATATCGCAGCCGGCAGCGTCTCTGCCACCAGCGCGCTGGTCCTGTCGAACGATGCGCTGCTGGACTTCCGGCCGGTGGGCGACTTCAACGGCGCTCCGACCGGTGGCTTGCAGGCCCGTCTGATTGACACGTCGGCTGACGTGCCGGTGAGCGGCACTACGACGGGCGCGGCCCTGGCGGGCTCGTCGCAGGCGATCGCCGGTGTGGACGTTTCCGGTGGCAACAGCGGCGGCACGACCGCGGTCAGCGTGGACGATGTCCCGTTGACGACGACGGTGTCTCCTGTGAACGACGCGCCGATCGCGACAGGAACGACGGTGCTGACGGTGACGGCGGAAGACACGGCCAACCCGCCGGGCGCGACGGTGACGTCGCTGTTCTCCGGCAACTTCTCCGACATCACCGACGATCAGACGGCATCGGGCGGATCTTCAGCCAACACGCTGGCGGGCATCGCGATCACCGGCAACACGTCGGATCCGGCGCAGGGAACCTGGCGCTACTCGACCGACGGCGGCACGACCTGGACGGATATCTCCACCAGCCTGTCGGCGACCAGCGCTCTTGTGCTCTCGAACGACGCGTTGCTCGACTTCCGGCCAGTCGCCGACTTCAACGGCACGCCGACGGGCGGGCTGCAGGCCCGTCTGATCGACACCTCGACCGACGTGCCTGTGAGCGGCACGACGACGGGCGCGGCGCTGGCCGGTTCGTCGCAGGCGATCGTGGGCGTCGACGTGTCGGGCAGCAACAGCGGCGGCGCGTCGGCGGTGAGTGTGGACGATGTCCCGCTGATCACGACAGTGTCGCCCGTCAACGACGCGCCAATTGCATCGGGTTCGACCACGCTCACGGTGACGGCGGAAGACACGGCGAGCCCGCCGGGTGCGACGGTGACGTCGCTGTTCGCCGGGAACTTCTCCGATGATGCCGACGACCAGACGCAGGAAGCCGCGGACGGTTCCGTGGCCAATACGCTGGCAGGCATCGCGATCACCGGCAACACGTCGGATCCGGCTCAGGGAACCTGGCGTTACTCGATCGACGGCGGCACGACCTGGACGGATATCTCCTTGAGTGTGTCGGCTACGAACGCGCTGGTCCTGTCGAATGATGCCTTGCTGGACTTCCGGCCGGCGGCGGACTTCAACGGCACGCCGACGGGTGGGCTGCAGGCCCGTCTGATCGACACCTCGACCGACGTGCCGGTTAGCGGCACGACGACCGGCGCAGCGCTGGCGGGTTCGTCGCAGGCAATCGCCGGTGTGGACGTGTCGGGCAGCAACAGCGGCGGGACCACGGCGGTGAGCGTCGACGACGTGCTGCTGACGACGACAGTGTCGCCGGTGAACGACGCTCCGATAGCGACCGGGACGGCGACGCTGACGGTGACGGCGGAGGACACGGCCAATCCGCCGGGTGCAACGGTCGAGACACTGTTCTCGAGCAACTTCTCCGACGCGGCGGACGATCAAACGGCGTCGGGCGGCTCGTCGGCCAATACGCTGGCGGGTATTGCCATCACGGGCAACACGTCAGACCCGACGCAGGGAACCTGGCGCTATTCGACCGACGGTGGAGCCACCTGGACGGATATTTCGGCCGGCGTTTCGGTGACCAGCGCGCTGGTGCTGTCCAGCGATGCGCTGCTGGACTTCCGTCCGGCGACGAACTTCAACGGCACGCCGACCGGCGGGCTGCAGGCCCGGCTGATCGACAC